>SCPP01000006.1_pt1 | contig 15889 bp, 21 predicted proteins | sample 6106811 | NCBI WGS metagenome assembly SCPP01 (sample SAMN10720449, study PRJNA508395) | human gut metagenome | isolation source: Participant 2 stool, 15 month | host: Homo sapiens | collected 2018
TTGAATGGTATATACCGATTAGCATCCGCACATAGTTATTATGGTGATAATTATCTTTATTATGCTGATTGTCGTGGAGAGAAGATGCAGGCACGTATTAATAAAGGAGCAGGCCGCAGGGTTTCGCCTTACTATTTCTTTGATGTTACGGAGGATGATAATTTTAATATAACCCTTGTCTGGAACCAACCTATAAAGTGATCCATCAGGCTAACAGTCTGATGAAAAGTTGGATGCCGGAAATGCGGGGAATGCCAGGCCGGAAGAAGTGGCACGGATTAAATCGGAGGCACTGGCAATGAGAGGACTGGCTTTATTTGATCTGACCCGTTTGTTCGGTATGCCTTATACTTTGGATAATGGGGCTTCTTTAGGAGTTCCTATTGAGATTCAGACTACCTTGGAAGATCATGCTCCGGAACGTAACACAGTGGCACAATGTTACGAACAAGTGCTAAAGGACTTGAACGATGCGTTGGGAGGACTGACAAAGGAAAAACATGATGCCTATATGAATTATTGGAGTGTGAAAGCTTTGCTTTCCCGGGTGTATCTGTATATGAATGACAATGAAAATGCATTGAAATGTGCAGAAGAAGTAATCAATGACAATGGGGGAATTTACCGGCTTTTTACTCATGACGAATATCCTTCTGTATGGGGAAAAGACTTTAACTCTGAGTCTTTGTTTGAATTCTATTTTACGATGTCTGAACCTTCAGGCGGTTCGGGAGGAGAAGGGGCGCCGATGGTGTATGCCGATAATGTGAAAGATTGGAATAACCTGATTCTGACAAAGGCTTATTTGGATTTGCTGAATGAAGACCCTGAAGATGTGCGCCATGTATTTCCTCATTTGCCGGAAAATGCCGTTGCGGATACATTGCCTGTAGCTGCCAAAGGTCAACCGAAATATCTGATTAAATATCCGGGGAAATCGGGCAGTGTGACCGATGCTGTTTCTACAGTCAATCCACAGGATAATGATCTTTGTATTCTCCGTTTATCCGAGGTCTATTTGAATGCTGCGGAAGCTGCTTTTAAAATCGGCAATACGGAAAAAGCATTGACATATCTGAATGCGATAGTTACCCGTGCCAATCCGGCGAAATCCGTAACATCTGCTGATCTCAGCCTGGAGCGCATTCTGAAAGAAAGACGTAAAGAACTGGTAGGTGAAGGTCATGCTTTCTTTGATTATATGCGTAATGGCAAGTCGGTGGACCGTTCGGGAGGCTGGCATCTGACTATGCCTGAAGATGCCCGTGTCATTGCTCCTTCAGACCCTAGGGTGGCACTTCCTATTCCACAAACAGAAATTGATGCTAATCCGAATATAGTTCAAAATCCTAGATAATTGTTTTGTCCATGTTAAGTTTGCCCTTCTTTTCGATGATGATATCGGAGAGAAGGGTTTTCTTTTTACAATTTATATGGTACAAAATCATATTTCGTCCGTCTTCATTTGAAAAGAAAGACCAAAAATATGAGATTATATGGATTGTTACTGTGCGGATGGATGACGGTATCCTTACAGGCCCAACAGATACATGATTGGGAGAATCATCATGTATTACAGATTAATAGGGAACCGGCAAGGGGCTGCCTTTGCCAAGCAGAAGGGGATTGTTCGATGAGTCTGGACGGGATGTGGAAATTCCGGTGGACTCCTGTGCCTTCCGAACGGATAACGGATTTTTACCGCACGGACTTTAATGACAAGGATTGGAAAGATTTTCCGGTTCCTGCCAATTGGGAAATCAACGGATACGGAACGCCTATTTATGTATCGGCAGGATATCCGTTTAAAATAGATCCTCCACGGGTGATGGGGGAGCCTAAAGCTTCGTATACCACCTACAAGGACGTAATCCGGTGGGACAATACCGGCGTACTTTCACGCTGCCCGCCGGGTGGAAGGCAAATGGGCAGACTTTTCTTCGCTTTGAAGGAGTGATGAGTGCTTTTTATGTGTGGATAAACGGTGAACGTATAGGTTATAGCCAGGAAGTATGGAACCTAGTGAGTTCAATATCACCCGCTGGTTGAAACCGGGAGAACCAAATCGCTCTGGAAGTTTATCGGTATAGTGACGGATCTTATCTGGAAGATCAGGATTTTTGGCGTTTTGGAGGTGTTCATCGCAGTATTCATTTGGTGCATACTCCGGATATCCGTATCCGTGACTATGTAGTGCGCACTCTGCCTGCTGTTCAGGGGAATTATCAAGATTTCCGACTGCTGATTGATCCGCAGCTCAGCGTTTACCGGGGAATGGACGGTAAAGGTTATACGTTGCAGGCGGTGCTGAAGGATGCGGATGGAAGGGAAGTAGTGAATATGGTTGGCAATGTGGAAGATATCTTGGATTTGGAGCATAAGGCGGCACGGATGAATGAATGGTATCCGCAACGTGGTCCACGTAAGATGGGACGTATATCCGCCGTTATAAAATCTCCGCAACGTTGGACAGCCGAAACTCCTTATTTATATAAGTTGGAACTTCGTTTACAGAATGCAAACGGACAGACCATAGAGCAAGTGGAACAGCCGGTAGGTTTTCGTTGTATTGAAATAAAGGACGGACAAATGTTGGTTAACGGTAATTCGGTCCGTTTTCGTGGGGTAAACCGTCATGAACACGATCCGTATACGGCACGCGTGATGAGTGAGGAGAGGATGTTGCAGGATATATTGCTGATGAAACAAGCCAATGTGAATGCAGGCCGTACCAGTCACTATCCCCATGTGAGCCGTTGGTATGAACTGTGCGACAGCTTGGGACTGTATGTGAGGATGAGGCGGATATAGAAGAGCCGGAGTTACGGGGCCCAAGGGAGAGGTACACCGAGGAGGAACGGCAGCTTCTCCGGACGTGCGGTACGGAAGGCGGAACGGCTAAAACTTCCTTCGGTGGTGCCAGTGGAGATGGGAAATGGAAAGGGTTACAGCTCAATGTTACTGCATTTACGGGAAGGCTATGAGATAAACGGGCCGTAGCACAGAAGGGCATGAAGTTTATGGGTGTACTGGTGCGGAAATGGTGCAGGAAATGAAACCGTATCACATTGATTTTCCGAACGTAAAACAACTGCCTACGTTTCGAGGTCAGCCCCTCGATAGAGGAAAGCGCCACCTTTACGGATGCGGACTGGGCGGAACTTGGTAACGACTTCATGCAGCGCATGGGGAACCACCAGTACATCATCATCCGGCACAGCGGTACGGAGAGAAGATGCACACCTGGCACTGGGGTTTCCCTTTCCGGGGAACTGTACCGGGACAACTGGATAGGGAAAAAGGCAGGAAGCCGCCAATGCCATAGCCTTTGTACGGGACTTGGTACAGTCAAGGACATTGGCAAAAGCGGAAGGACGCCATGGACGGCGTATTGAAGGCTTTGTTTACCAAATTCAAGGAAGAACTTGGTAAGAGAGGTTTTAAAGTCCGGGAAGCCAGGGCAAGCACCGGGAAACTTAACGGCTACTATGTCACAGCCCGAAGCGGTACGGTATAAGGCAAGGTAGGGAAAGGCTACACTCTCGCCCATATCGAGCGGACACAAAGCAAACTGAAGTGCAACTCAATGAACATATCTCATGGAAACAAACTCACACCCGGAAGCGGCAGCTTCCAACGTTAAGCAGGGACAGTACAGCCCCCGGAAAAGAAAAGATACAACGCCAAGGGTAAACCCGCAGCTTGCGGTAGAACTGGTGTATCAAGAACTAAAGCGTGTTGAAGTCTATACGAAGCGCATAGAGGACGCAACAGCCCGAAAGGTACAAATAGACGGGAAAAGCCTTGAAAGTGCCGAAAATCGCCTAAAAAACGTGTTGGCGGACTTTGAACGGCAGGGGTACAGAATGAAAAACGGCGGTTATGTGGACAAACGAATTTCGTTCTACTCAATCCTTTGTGCTGTTATCTCCCTATTGTTCGCTTGTTTCATGTGCTATCTTTGGACGGATGCAGCCAAAGACCGGGACAACTACAAGCAGTATTATGAATACTACCAAGAGCAGGCAAGGGAACAAAAGGGGAATAAATAAACATCTAACTTTACGAATTATGGGAACAACGGAACACGAAGAACCCCGGTTCTTCTTCATACTGAACAAGGGTGCGAAGTCCGGCGGCGAAATCACCCATGCCGTCCTAAACGGTAGTATCGTTTCGAAGCCGGCAGGCTGGGACGCCTTTCATGGGCTTGCACTGGCGAGAGAGAAACTAAGCAGCGAGGAAATACAACAGCAGATGAAAGAACTTGGTGTAGAAATGGAAATCGTTCCTCTGATTTGACAAGATTACCCGGAGTGTTTCAGCCGGGTAATCTTGTTACTTATCCTTGATTTTCCCTTTAAGGGCGTTTATAATCCACCCTTTCGGATTGTTCTTTTCTCGTGATTTTCCGTTTAGGAGAGCCAGTTCTCCGATAAGGTCGGTTATCTTTTCTTGTGCCGTTATGAATGTCTCTTTGTTCCGGTTTATCTCTTCCGATGTGAAGCCGCAGGAATAACGGAGGTACTCGTACACATGGCTGTCTATCTGATATCGTGCTGTAACCTTTGCTTGCAATTCTTTCCCTTCCAGTTCTTCATCTCTGAACTGTGGTTGATAGACCGGGTAGAACCTAAACCCGGTCACCTTGCTACGTTTGTTGTTTGGGTTTTCACGCACTTTCACGTAGTTGAAAGTGTATGGGCAGCTCTCATCAAGCGCAGCCTTTGCTGGTTTCAAAACTCTTTCCTCAAAATGATCTATTCTGTCTTTTCCGTTCTTGTCCTTGTATTTGTCCGCAGGTATGCCAAGACGGTCTTTCAAGTTTTCAAGGGATATATCCAAAGGGTACACCTGCCCACTCATTAACATGTAAAACCTAAGGGAATACCCAGTAGGTAGCGCAAGAGCCTTGTTTAACTCAAATTCTCTGTACCCCTTGGCGAACTTGGTAAACACATCCCAAAGGTCGTTAGACACACGAAAGGTTATAATGCCAGTGCGTTTTTTATATTTTGGGTTAGATATAAATCCGCACTTCCACCATTCCTCGTCATCTTCGTAAGTAAAAAAACGTCCTGCCAAAGAATCGAGTGCGGCTATGATTTCATTGTAATCACGTCCGGAAAAAATAACGTCAGATACATGCATTTGTGCATCAACATCCCAAAGTCCATGCTCAAACTTGCGTTTCGTGCCTGCATAATCTTTCAGTTTTACTCCCTTTAGTTCAGCTTGGCACGCTTCCAGTATGCGAAGAACTATTCTTTGTTCGTGTATGGACATGTCTTGCTGTTTTGACCATGTATATACCCATGAAACAACAACATCTTTATTCTTGGTAATAGGTAGTTTCTTTTTCATAAACGATTGATTTGCTGCAAATATACACAATCTCAAAATAAAAAAAAAAAAGAGGGGTAAAACTCCCAAAGTGTGGGGACTAATTTACTTTTAAACTCCCAAAGTGTGGGGACTAAACTCCCAAAGTGTGGGGAAACACATGTTCTAATCCCTTTATTTATGGGCGTTTGCGAAGAAGTGATAGAGCATATTACAGACGATGCTTATAACAGACAAGGGGAATTTATAGAGCTAAGTAGTTGATTTACTGTCGGAAAAAGAAAAACGATAGGGAAAAAGAGCAAAGCAAAACCAACCAACGGGCGGTAGGATTGAAACAGGTTTTATGGCGTGTACACGTTTGTGTACAAAATGTTTGTATTTTATTGAAATATAGCTATCTTTGTGCTGAATTTAAAAGCAAACAGATATGGAAGCATTATCAGTAAGAGAATACCGTAACAACCTCGCAGCGTCTTTCACCAAAGCTGACAATGGCGAGCAGGTACTAATTCGCAGGAAAAACGAGATTTACGCTTTGGTAAAAGTTGGTCGTGAAGATTTGATGATAACCCGGAGCTGCAAGCAAGGATTGACAAGGCAAGGGAAGAAATCAAATCCGGAAAGTGTGTTACCCTCAAAAGCAGTGAGGATATTGACGCTTATTTCGATAGTCTATGATGTACACAATTAGGGTTTCCGACGGGGTGGATAAGGTGATTGCCAAATGGAAGAAATCAAACCCCAATTTGTTCAAGAAGTATAAGAAAATCTACAAAGAATTGTTAGAGCACCCTAAGACTGGGCTTGGGCATCCCGAAGCGTTAAGGGGCGGTGGGGATATTACATGGTCTCGACACATTACCGCCCATGACCGGATAATCTATGACATTTACGAGGAAGTGGTAGAGGTCTACATCTTGGAGGTAGAGGGGCATTACAACGATAAATGATAAAACTGTTATGGTCGAATATTGTGTTTACTGGTTAGAGAACGGCGAGCCTATGCACGAGGTGTTCTCTTCTCTTGCCGCCGCCGAGATGTACTCATGTGCGATAAGAGGGAAAGAAAACATTGAATGGGTGGAGGTGTCCGAAGAAGAAACCATTGATTTGGACGAACTGGAAGACATGTTCCCGGATGACTTCTGCGGCGTGTAATCCCCTTGGGTAGAAATGGGGTAGAATTTGTTAGGCTGTGGGGGATTTTCTAACACGCCGGGGCTTTTTGCTGGGCGGTTGGCGTGGATGTATTCCCATGCGGCATGTGTATATATAGCAAGAAGTGTCCTTGTCGGACAATTCTTGCTTTTCTCGCTTTGCTCAAAAAGATTTTAAGATTACCTTTGTGGCATGGAACTAAGACGGAACGAAAAGATTACATTCCGGTGTACCGAACTTGAAAAGGACGCACTTGCGGAGCAGGCAGCCCGGTGCAGTCTAAGCGTATCGGAATACTGCCGGAGTTTGTCCCTTGGGGGGCGCCCAAGGGAGAGGTACACCGAGGAGGAACGGCAGCTTCTCCGGGACATAGCCCAGTTGAAAGGAACGCTCCAACGGCTGAACAACTACTTCGGTGGTCGCCAGTACCGGGAAGTGTTCGAGGAGAACCGGGCACTAATTACAGAGCTCAAAAAAATACTCTCACGATGATAGGGAAAGGGAAAAGCATATCACATGGTGTGGCGGCATTGAGTACGACCTCGCCAAAGAGATAAACGGGCAGGCAGTAGCCACCGAGATAGCCCGGCATGAACTTTATGGGTGTACTGGTGCGGAAATGGTGCAGGAAATGAAACCGTATCACATTGATTTTCCGAACGTAAAAAACAACTGCCTACGTTTCGAGGTCAGCCCCTCGATAGAGGAAAGCGCCACCTTTACGGATGCGGACTGGGCGGAACTTGGTAACGACTTCATGCAGCGCATGGGGTTGGCGAACCACCAGTACATCATCATCCGGCACAGCGGTACGGAGAGCAAGAAAGAGCAAGCCCACCTGCACATACTGGCAAACCGGGTTTCCCTTTCCGGGGAACTGTACCGGGACAACTGGATAGGGAAAAAGGCAACGGAAGCCGCCAATGCCATAGCCAAGGAACGGAACTTTGTACAGTCGCAGGACATTGGCAAAGTCAACAAAGCGGAAATCAAGGAAGCCATGGACGGCGTATTGAAGAAGATGCAGGGCTTTGACTTTACCAAATTCAAGGAAGAACTTGGTAAGAGAGGTTTTAAAGTCCGGGAAGCCAGGGCAAGCACCGGGAAACTTAACGGCTACTATGTCACAGCCCGAAGCGGTACGGAGTATAAGGCAAGCGAGATAGGGAAAGGCTACACTCTCGCCCATATCGAGCGGACACAAAGCAAACTGAAGTGCAACTCAATGAACATATCTCATGGAAACAAACTCACACCCGGAAGCGGCAGCTTCCAACGTTAAGCAGGGACAGTACAGCCCCCGGAAAAGAAAAGATACAACGCCAAGGGTAAACCCGCAGCTTGCGGTAGAACTGGTGTATCAAGAACTAAAGCGTGTTGAAGTCTATACGAAGCGCATAGAGGACGCAACAGCCCGAAAGGTACAAATAGACGGGAAAAGCCTTGAAAGTGCCGAAAATCGCCTAAAAAACGTGTTGGCGGACTTTGAACGGCAGGGGTACAGAATGAAAAACGGCGGTTATGTGGACAAACGAATTTCGTTCTACTCAATCCTTTGTGCTGTTATCTCCCTATTGTTCGCTTGTTTCATGTGCTATCTTTGGACGGATGCAGCCAAAGACCGGGACAACTACAAGCAGTATTATGAATACTACCAAGAGCAGGCAAGGGAACAAAAGGGGAATAAATAAACATCTAACTTTACGAATTATGGGAACAACGGAACACGAAGAACCCCGGTTCTTCTTCATACTGAACAAGGGTGCGAAGTCCGGCGGCGAAATCACCCATGCCGTCCTAAACGGTAGTATCGTTTCGAAGCCGGCAGGCTGGGACGCCTTTCATGGGCTTGCACTGGCGAGAGAGAAACTAAGCAGCGAGGAAATACAACAGCAGATGAAAGAACTTGGTGTAGAAATGGAAATCGTTCCTCTGATTTGACAAGATTACCCGGAGTGTTTCAGCCGGGTAATCTTGTTACTTATCCTTGATTTTCCCTTTAAGGGCGTTTATAATCCACCCTTTCGGATTGTTCTTTTCTCGTGATTTTCCGTTTAGGAGAGCCAGTTCTCCGATAAGGTCGGTTATCTTTTCTTGTGCCGTTATGAATGTCTCTTTGTTCCGGTTTATCTCTTCCGATGTGAAGCCGCAGGAATAACGGAGGTACTCGTACACATGGCTGTCTATCTGATATCGTGCTGTAACCTTTGCTTGCAATTCTTTCCCTTCCAGTTCTTCATCTCTGAACTGTGGTTGATAGACCGGGTAGAACCTAAACCCGGTCACCTTGCTACGTTTGTTGTTTGGGTTTTCACGCACTTTCACGTAGTTGAAAGTGTATGGGCAGCTCTCATCAAGCGCAGCCTTTGCTGGTTTCAAAACTCTTTCCTCAAAATGATCTATTCTGTCTTTTCCGTTCTTGTCCTTGTATTTGTCCGCAGGTATGCCAAGACGGTCTTTCAAGTTTTCAAGGGATATATCCAAAGGGTACACCTGCCCACTCATTAACATGTAAAACCTAAGGGAATACCCAGTAGGTAGCGCAAGAGCCTTGTTTAACTCAAATTCTCTGTACCCCTTGGCGAACTTGGTAAACACATCCCAAAGGTCGTTAGACACACGAAAGGTTATAATGCCAGTGCGTTTTTTATATTTTGGGTTAGATATAAATCCGCACTTCCACCATTCCTCGTCATCTTCGTAAGTAAAAAAACGTCCTGCCAAAGAATCGAGTGCGGCTATGATTTCATTGTAATCACGTCCGGAAAAAATAACGTCAGATACATGCATTTGTGCATCAACATCCCAAAGTCCATGCTCAAACTTGCGTTTCGTGCCTGCATAATCTTTCAGTTTTACTCCCTTTAGTTCAGCTTGGCACGCTTCCAGTATGCGAAGAACTATTCTTTGTTCGTGTATGGACATGTCTTGCTGTTTTGACCATGTATATACCCATGAAACAACAACATCTTTATTCTTGGTAATAGGTAGTTTCTTTTTCATAAACGATTGATTTGCTGCAAATATACACAATCCCCACATTAAAACAAAAAAAGAGGGGTAAAACTCCCAAAGTGTGGGGACTAATTTACTTTTAAACTCCCAAAGTGTGGGGACTAAACTCCCAAAGTGTGGGGAAACACATGTTCTAATCCCTTTATTTATGGGCGTTTGCGAAGAAGTGATAGAGCATATTACAGACGATGCTTATAACAGACAAGGGGAATTTATAGAGCTAAGTAGTTGATTTACTGTCGGAAAAAGAAAAACGATAGGGAAAAAGAGCAAAGCAAAACCAACCAACGGGCGGTAGGATTGGAAACGGGTTTTTATGGCGTGTACACGTTTGTGTACAAAATGTTTGTATTTTATTGAAATATAGCTATCTTTGTGCTGAATTTAAAAGCAAACAGATATGGAAGCATTATCAGTAAGAGAATACCGTAACAACCTCGCAGCGTCTTTCACCAAAGCTGACAATGGCGAGCAGGTACTAATTCGCAGGAAAAACGAGATTTACGCTTTGGTAAAAGTTGGTCGTGAAGATTTGATGATAACCCCGGAGCTGCAAGCAAGGATTGACAAGGCAAGGGAAGAAATCAAATCCGGAAAGTGTGTTACCCTCAAAAGCAGTGAGGATATTGACGCTTATTTCGATAGTCTATGATGTACACAATTAGGGTTTCCGACGGGGTGGATAAGGTGATTGCCAAATGGAAGAAATCAAACCCCAATTTGTTCAAGAAGTATAAGAAAATCTACAAAGAATTGTTAGAGCACCCTAAGACTGGGCTTGGGCATCCCGAAGCGTTAAGGGGCGGTGGGGATATTACATGGTCTCGACACATTACCGCCCATGACCGGATAATCTATGACATTTACGAGGAAGTGGTAGAGGTCTACATCTTGGAGGTAGAGGGGCATTACAACGATAAATGATAAAACTGTTATGGTCGAATATTGTGTTTACTGGTTAGAGAACGGCGAGCCTATGCACGAGGTGTTCTCTTGCCGCCGCCGAGATGTACTCATGTGCGATAAGAGGGAAAGAAAACATTGAATGGGTGGAGGTGTCCGAAGAAGAAACCATTGATTTGGACGAACTGGAAGACATGTTCCCGGATGACTTCTGCGGCGTGTAATCCCCTTGGGTAGAAATGGGGTAGAATTTGTTAGGCTGTGGGGGATTTTCTAACACGCCGGGGCTTTTTGCTGGGCGGTTGGCGTGGATGTATTCCCATGCGGCATGTGTATATATAAAGAAGTGTCCTTGTCGGACAATTCTTGCTTTTCTCGCTGCTCAAAAATACGTAAGATTACCTTTGTGGCATGGAACTAAGACGGAACGTGATTATTCCGGTGTCCGAACTTGAAAAGGACGCGGGCAAAGTGTCAGAGCGGTGCAGTCTAAGTGTTAATACTGCAGTGTCCCTTGCAAAGGGAGGTACACAAGGAGGAACGGAGCTAGTGGGACATAGCCCAGTTGAAAGGAACGCTCCAAGAACAACTAAGGTGGTGAATACGGGAATGTTCGAGGAGAACCGGGCACGTTACGAGTCAAAAATCTCGGGAGGGCGGAAAAAGCATATCAAAGTGGAAAACGGTCGGCATTGGCACTCAACCTCAAAGAGGAGGCGGGGTGGAAGATAGCACCAAGAAAGCGGACAAGAACTTAATGGATTATGATGACGGTCATTGTCGAAATTGCGCGCCGTCACATTGATTTTCCGAAGGCAAGCAATTATATCACGTTTCAAAGGCATTGATTTTCGATGAGAAACGACCTTTACGATGCGGACCGGAACTTTACCACGTCTGCAAAACATGGAGGTTCGACCACCAGTTCAAATAGGCAATCGACGGCAGACCTCAACAGCAAGCCCCCTGACATCGGCAAAGGATTTCCTTCCGCGGAACCCCACCTGGACCTGGAAGAAAAAGACCTCGGAAGCGCAGTCGAGCGAATTGAAAGTCAAGGTTTTCAAGGAGCCAGACTGGGAATGGGCACGTTTTGTCATGTCGAACCGCGATATAAACACTACTCAGCCTTGCCACGATTACGATATCGTAATTGGCCCTGTTGCCGATGATACCATTGCGCGCTTGCTACGTTTATACACCGAGAATTTTATTAACGAAGAACAACTATTGCACGAACTGACATTTTCGAAAGTGACTTCACAATATTTCTTTCACTCAGAGGCAGCGATTAAAATGCTGAAACGACTATGAACACGAATACCGCAAAATTCCTCTTTGAAGGAATATCCGCCGATGTAGTCCGTTACTTGGTGGAACGTAATGATATGGATTTGCAGGAAGCCATCTCCACATTCCACAATTCGGAGACATTCGTCAAACTGGAAGACTTCTCCACCGGCCTGTATATCGAAAGCCCGGCATACGTCTATGACCTGCTGATGTCGGAACTGAAAAACGGAAAGCTGGTGCAATAACAATAGGGCATTATTTATCTTCTGGTCATTTTATTCTTCAATCCATTCTACAATTTCCTGTGAAAGCGGACTGGTAGTAGAGCCGATTGAGGCAACCCATCTACCATTTTCATCAATCAGAAACTTATGAAAGTTCCACCCTATCTTAGCATCCGAAACCCCGTTTTCACTTTTATGCGTAAGCCATTGATAGAGGGGAGCTATATCTTTCCCTTTTACAGATATTTTAGCCATCATAGGAAAAGTCACTCCATAATTCAACGTACAAAACTCCTTGATTTCTTCATTCGTTCCGGGTTCCTGATGCAGGAAATTATTGGCAGGGAATCCGATAACGACAAAATCATCTTTTCCATATTTTTCATACAACTCCTCCAACTTGGCGTACTGGGGAGTGAAACCGCATTTAGATGCCACATTGACTACCAATACTTTCTTACCCTTGAACGTGGAAAGTGGCAAGTCCTTCCCGTCAATAGTCTTGACCGTAAAGTCATAAAAACTTTTTTGCTGTGCACCAGCTACCGATGTAATCATGGTTACAATTATGCTTAATATAAATGTTTTCATTTGAAATGCTATTTTATAATAGAACAATTCATAAAATTGAAAAGTTTTCTCTGAAAGAAAAGATTGGCGGATACCTATCGGACAGCTTCCTCCATGTTACCAAAAAGAAAGAACCTTTGTTTTTTGGAGAAGCAGGGAAAAGAAAGTATCTTTGTATGCTATACATATCTCTTTTACCAGAGTTTATTCATAAAAAAAATAATATAACTAATGGAATATGCACCTTCAAACAGGAAACGATTGCCATACGGTATGATGAACTTTGCAGACATCCGTTTCGACAATTATTATTATGTGGACAAAACCGCCTTCATCCCACTGATAGAACAGTCGGACCGGTTTTTCTTCTTCATCCGTCCCCGGCGATTTGGCAAAAGTCTGACCTTGAGCATGCTGCAACATTATTATGATGTACGCACCCGCGATAAGTTTGACGCCCTGTTCGGAGACCTCTACATAGGAAAGCACCCCACGCCGGACCGCAACACCTATCTGGTGCTGAAACTCAATTTTTCCGGTATCAGCGGGAATTGCACAACTACCGTCAAGGGCTGGACGCACATTGCCAGACCATGTTCGACTATTTCTGCGATATCTATGCCGACTATCTCCCACAAGGTATCAAGGAGAAGCTGGATGAAAATCAGGAGCGGTAGAACAATTGGAATATCTGTTTACGGAGTGCAACAAGACTGAGCAGAAAATTTATCTTTTATCGATGAGTATGACCACTTTACCAATGCCATTCTCCGATGCCGAAAGCCTGCACCGATACACTGAAGAGACACACAAAGAGGGTTACCTGCGCGCATTCTTCAACAAAGTGAAAGCCGGAACTGATTCCTGCATCAAGCGTTGCTTCATTACCGGAGTAAGCCCCGTAACCATGGATGATCTCACCAGCTGATTCAATATAGGTACCAATTACCCTCTCACCGGAGTTCAACGAAATGACAGGGTTCACGGAAAAGGAAGTGCGTGAGATGCTGACGTATTATTCCACAAACAGTCCGTTCAACCATACCGTCGGTCAACTGATAGATATCATGAAGCCGTGGTATGACAACTACTGCTTCGCACCGGAATGCTACGGAGAAACTACCCTGTACAATTCCAACATGGTTCTCTATTTTGTCAAGAACTATATTCTGCGAGGCAAAGCGCCACAGAAAATGATAGAAAGCAACATACGCATAGACTACGAAAAACTCCGGATGCTGATTCGCAAGGACAAGGAGTTTGCTCATGATGCATCCATCATACAAACCCTGGTAAGTCAAGGATATATCACCGGAGAACTGAAGGATAGCTTTCCGGCTGCGAATATTGTCGATCCGACAATTTCATAAGTCTGCTCTATTATTTCGGTATGCTTACCATCAGCGGAATGCATAAAGGAAAACAAACTCACCATTCCCAATCAGGTAGTGGAAGAGCAACTATACACCTATTTGCTGAATACATACAATGAGGCCGACCTTAGTTTCAGCAGTTATGAGAAAGACGAACTGGCCTCGGCTTTGGCATACGATGGTAACTGGCAGGCCTACTTCGGTTACATAGCCGACTGTCTGAAACGCTACGCCTCACAACGCGACAAACAGAAAGGAGAGTTTTTCGTACATGGATTCACACTGGCCATGACAGCGCAAAACCGCTTCTACCGCCCTATTTCTGAAGCGGATACACAAGAAGGATACGCTGATCTTTTCCTGTGTCCTTTGCTGGAAATCTATCCGGACATGAAGCACAGTTATATCATAGAGTTGAAATATGCCAAATACAAAGATTCTGAAAGTCGTGTGGAAGAACTGAGGCTGGAAGGGATCGCTCAGGCAAATCGTTATGCTGATTCCGACCGGTGAAGAATGCTGTGGGCACCACACAGCTACACAAAATAGTAGTGGTCTATAAAGGAATGGAAATGAGAGTGTGTGAAGAGATAGTACCTTTGCATGAAACGTACAACTAAAGATATCTTTAAAGAAAAAAGAAGCTACAACGACTTATGAGCAAACAAGGAACCATCATTGTGGTAGATGATAACAAAGGAGTGCTGTCGGCAGTAAAGCTATTGCTGAAAAATCATTTCGAACATATCGTCACACTGCCCTCACCCATCACACTGCCCGCTGCGTTACGTGAAGAAACGCGCAAGTGGTGCTGCTGGATATGAATTTCAGCAGCGGACTGAATACCGGGAATGAAGGTCTGTACTGGTTACACGAGATAAAGAAAATACACCCTCCTGCCCGTAGTACTTTTCACAGCCTATGCTGACATAGACCTGGCAGTGCGCGGCATCAAGGAAGGAGCGACAGACTTCATCGTCAAGCCTTGGGACAATGCCCGGCTGATAGAAACCTTGCTGTCTGCCTGCCGCAATTCCTCCAAGAACAAGAAGAGAGCGGAAACCTAAAACCGTATCTTCTATGTATTGGGGAGAAAGCAATGCCATGAAGCAACTGCGGACGCTGATAGAGAAAGTGGCGCAAACGGATGCCAATATTCTGATTACAGGAGAGAACGGCACAGGAAAAGAAATGCTGGCGCGGGAAATACACGCCTTGTCCAACCGATACCGGCGGGATATGATAACAGTGGACATGGGTGCCATCACCGAATCCCTGTTCGAAAGCGAACTGTTCGGTCATAAAAAAGGCTCGTTTACCGATGCCCATACCGACCGTGCAGGTAAATTTGAAGCCGCCCATGAAGGGACTTTGTTTCTGGACGAAATAGGCAACCTGCCCTATCACCTGCAATCCAAACTACTCACCGCCATTCAGAGCCGGAGCGTGGTGCGAGTAGGAAGCAACGAACCGATACCTGTCAACATACGTTTGATTTGCGCCACCAATTGTGATTTGGAAGAGATGGTGGCCAAAGGCAAATTCCGCGAAGATTTGCTTTACCGCATCAATACCATCCACATCGAGATTCCCCCTCTGCGGGAACGCAAAGAAGATATTATCCCTTTGGCCGAACGCTTTATAGACCGGTTCTGCAAACAATATGACAAAGGAAATATCCTTCTTTCTACCGGTGCGCAAGAAAAGTTACGGACATATCCGTGGTATGGAAACATACGCGAACTGGAACATGCCGTAGAGAAAGCGGTCATTATCAATGAAGATGGTATATTGAGTGAGGAACATTTTCATTTTCCCCGAAAAATAGCGGCTCCTGCGACAGAAACAAGTGTCTCTACACTGGAAGAGATGGAATTGCAAATGATTCAGAAAGCGATAGAGAAATGCAACGGAAACCTCTCGGCTGTAGCGGCACAGTTGGGAATTACCCGGCAGACGCTTTATAATAAGATGAAAAATTCGGATTATGACCTTATTATCTCATCT
>SCPP01000535.1_pt1 | contig 15832 bp, 20 predicted proteins | sample 6106811 | NCBI WGS metagenome assembly SCPP01 (sample SAMN10720449, study PRJNA508395) | human gut metagenome | isolation source: Participant 2 stool, 15 month | host: Homo sapiens | collected 2018
TTATTACAGAAATAGACCGCGGACGTTATCGGTATAACGGTCTGGGTACCACTGCGATCGGTACATCTTCGGACGCCGGAGCAACGGAAAAACTCGCTTTATACGGAAGATGGGTGCGCCGGTTTCGTGGCGGAACGGAATTCCTGACATGCGATGGACGGCGATAAAGTGAAGGTGCAGTTGTTTGCCAAACGCAAGGGCGCTGAACCGGAAGCCGAAGTGATCGAAGTACTGGAAAGCCAGAAAAAGACATTTGTCGGCAAATTGCAGGTAACGAAAGGCTTGCCTTCTCATCACCGAGAACAAGACGCTGGCAAACGATATATTTATCCCGAAAGAAAACCTGAAAGGCGGTAAGAATGGCGATAAAGCCATTGTCCGTATCGTTGAATGGCCGGACGAAGCCAAGAACCCGCTGGGTGAAGTGGTCGATATTCTGGGTGTGGCCGGTCAGAATACAGCCGAAATGCATGCGATACTGGCAGAATTCGGCCTGCCGTATACTTATCCGGAAAATGTGGAAAAGGCGGCAAATAAGATATCGGAAATTATCCGGAAGAAGAAATTGCCAAGCGTGAGGATTTCCGTGGTCCTGACCTTTACCATCGACCCGACAGATGCAGGACTTTGACGATGCCCTTCGGCCTCGCCAGCTGGATAACGGAAACTGGGAAGTGGGTGCATATTGCCGACGTAACTCACTATGTAAAACCTGAAAGTCTGATCGACCGTGAAGCGGAAAGCCGCGACTTCCGTCTATTTGGTGGATCGTACGATTCCGATGTTGCCCGAACGGTTATGTAACCAGATATGTTCCTTGCGCCCGGACGAAGAGAGAGAGTTATGCTTCTCCGCTATTTTGAACTGGACGAAGAGGCCAACGTGAAGAAGTCGCGTATCGGACGTACCGTGATCAAGAGCGACCGCCGCTTCACCTACGAAGAGGCGCAGTTGGTGATCGAAACAGGCGAAGGTGATTATAAAGACGAAATACTTATCCTGGACGCATTGGCAAAGAAGTTGCGTGAAAACGTTTTAAGAACGGAGCCGTTAACTTCGACCGCTTTGAAGTAAGGTTTGAAATTGATGAAACCGGAAAACCGATCAGTACTTATATCAAGGAATCGAAAGATGCCAACAAACTGATTGAAGAATTTATGTTGCTGGCGAACCGTACAGTAGCAGAATTTGTAGGTAAAGTGCCTAAAGGAAAGACAAAGAAAACGTTTGTCTACCGTATCCACGATCTGCCCGATCCGGATAAACTGGAGAATTTTGCCGCCTTTATCCGCCGCTTCGGTTATAAGATGAAAACGGAAGGCAGCAGTAAGATCGATATCTCCCGCAACCTGAACCGTTTGCTGGATGAAGTACATGATAAACCGGAAGAAAATCTGATTGAAACATTGGCAATCCGCTCGATGCAGAAAGCACGTTATACGACAGAGAATATCGGCCATTATGGTCTGGCTTTGAATATTACACTCATTTTACCTCTCCTATCCGCCGTTATCCGGATATGATGGTACACCGATTGCTGGAACGTTATCTTGAAGGCGGACGCAGCGTGGTAAAGGCAAAATATGAAGAAAAATGTGACCATTGTTCTACGATGGAGCAGGTTGCGGCAAATGCTGAACGTGCGTCTATCAAGTATAAACAGGTTGAGTTTATGCAGGATAAGTTGGGCATGGTGTTTGACGGTGTGATCTCCGGTGTTACCGAATGGGGATTGTATGTTGAGCTGAATGAGAACAAGTGCGAAGGTCTTGTTCCTATCCGTGACTTAGGAGATGATTTCTACGATATGGATGAAGAGACATACAGCCTGATCGGCCGTCGTAAGAAACGCCGCTTCCGTCTGGGTGATCCTGTAACGGTGAAGATCGCAAATGCCAATCTGGAACGTAAGCAGCTTGACTTTATGTTGATGGAATAAAGAAGATATTATTGATAAAATAAAAGAGACAACCGGTCATTAATGCATCAGTTGTCTCTTTTGTTTTATATAGAAAGTGATAAAGTCGTATTATTCTTCAGCAGGCTGGAGGTTTTCGCCGATAGTGTATCCTAATTCGTCATCCCGTTTTTATCCTGGAAAAGATATGAGTTTCCTTCTTCAGATTCGATATAGTAAAGGTTTGTATAGATAAAGTCCGGGTTGTCATGTTTTAATACTTTGGCAACATTGTCCGGGATAGGAGTATCCTTACTTAATTCGTACACTGTCCTTCTCCAGAAACCTCTGTCTGTTGCTATTTCCCATGAAAGAAAACATGTTTAATTGTATCATTGTGAAGGATGAAGTATTCATGCTCTCCGTCATTCATGTATCCTCTTATCTCTGCCCCTTTATATTTTCGTGTATAAAATTAAAATGGTCTTCGGGCAGATTTACAGACCAGCGTGTATCGTTTGGAGTACATCTAAGGGTTCTTAAGTAAAGTCCGTCGTCATTGATATAAATATAATGTTGCATGTTGTCGGATTTTTCCAGGGATACGTGAAATGTAATGTTTAAAGGGTAGCCTTGTTATCCCTGCTCGTTCTGTTTTAAATATCTCAATGTCCTGTACGCCAATATATCCGGCTTGCAGGAAAGCAGTCTGAACTTCAATGGGGAGTTGTTGATATCGCTGATCTCTGTATAGGTCATTTTCCAGCTATCATTGACATACGAGATCAATGCCTCATTTTGTTCCGGATCTTTAATTTTATTTGGTCGATACCATCCGAATAATTCATGAAAGAAGTGATCTTAGCAGATGGATATCTTTTGGAGAAGTCGCTTTGATTGCTGCGGGAATCTCATCTTCTATTGTTGAGTTCTCTTTATCACAGGCAGTAATACATAAGTAGCATACATGCTACGATGTAATGGATACAATTAATTCGCTTCATAAGTTTTATTTAGACAGGTAAATACAATAGCAATACTAGTTGGGTGCAGGTAAGAAAACAAGGAATAGAAATCCTAAGACAGACTTCTGTTCCTTGTTTATGATGCATTATTTTTACCAGTAAATCAAACCGAGTGTGCCGCAGCCAATTAGCGCTAATCCCAGTAAAGCATAAAATATACGTGCTCCTTTCTGCCGAATTTATTTACGAAAGTCGTTGCTCCGCTGGTTTCGAAATACCAGTCGAAGTTAAAGATGGCAGCGACCAGGGAAAATGCTCCCAGGGCAATGAAGATGGCTAGTATGAAATAATCGGTGGTTCCATCAGTTATTTCACTTCTACGGTTCGTGATCCGTCGGAATTTTCGCTGATCGTAACGTTTACCACGTCTCCCGGCAGCAACTCTTCGATCTTTTCCGGCCATTCAATAAAGCAGAGGGCGCCACTGTAAAAATAATCTTCGGTTCCTATCTGTTCTGCTTCACTGATCTTATTGATGCGGTAAAAGTCAAAGTGATAGATTAACTCGCCGGTCGTATCGCTGCGATATTCGTTGATAATGGCGAATGTCGGACTATTGATCACATCTTCTACGCCCAACTCTTCGCAGATCGGTTTGATAAATGTTGTTTTTCCGGCTCCCATGTTTCCGTAGAAGGCAAAGACGGTACGGTCATCCATTCCGGCAATGAATTCTTTGGCTGCCTGGCGGATGGTATCTAAATTTTCAATCTTGATAATACTCATGATGTCTATTGATTATTGATCATTTGTAATCTACCCGCAAAGGTATATTAATTTTCAATTTCAATTCTCAATTTTCAATTATTTTGGTATCATGGTAATAAACGGCACCATCATTTCTCCATCGAGATACCTCCATGCTGGAATGTATTTTGTAATAAGAAACATAATAATTGTAGTTGTTCGGATAAGCGAAGAAGTCATCGTTCATCGCAAATATATATTTGCTGCTCAGGTTAGAGAGGGCAGGCCTATCTTTTCCGGATCGCGTATCTCCAATACTTCTTTGGGTTGTAATTCAGATTTTACCAACTTTGTAACGGAGGTTGGTATTGGTATTCCTGTCTCCTATCACTTTGATCGGGTTATTGACGCGGGATTGTTCCGTGGTCGGTTGTAACGATCACTTTATACCCTTTATCGGAGATGCGTCTGAACAACTCCAGGGTGGTCGAGTGTTGGAACCAGGAACGGGTCAGGGCTGCGGTAGGCAGCTTCGCTTTGTGCCAGTTCACGGATCATCTTCATTTCTGTCCGGGCATGCGATAACATATCCACAAAGTTCAGGACAACGACATTCAGCTGGTTGTGCGTCAGTGAAGAGATCATATTCAACAGCTTTTCACCGTATTGTGAGTCGTGTACTTTGGTTATAAGAGAAGGTGTACTTTTGCGGAAACGGTCGATCTGTGTCCGGATCAAAGGCTCTTCGTTCAGGTTTTTCCTTCTTCACTCTCTTCATCCACCCATAAGTCCGGAAACATCTTTTCTATCTGTAAAGGCATCATACTCGAAAAATAGAGTTGCGGGCATACTGTGTGGCGGTAGGAAGAATACTGTAATACAGGCTTTCGTCGAATGTAAAATATTCAGCCAGCAGGTCTTTGACGACACGCCACTGGTCCAGACGGAAATTATCGATCAGGATGAAGAACACCTTTTCATCGTTGTCCAGTAAAGGGAATACCTTTTCTTGAAAAGATCCGACTCATCAAAGGACGTTCGGCGGGGTTCTGTATCCAGTTTACGTAATTCTTTTACGAATTATCCGAAAGCGTTGTTTGCTTCTTCTTTGCATCCGCAGCATATCGGTCATCTGTACCTGGCTGCTTTCCAGCTCCAACTCCCAGTACACCAGTTTCTTGTATAATTCCATCCAGTCGTCGGTCGTCAGCGAATCGTTGATCTGCATGCCGATACGATTGAATTCCTGCTGGTAGCCGACTGTCGTCGTTTCCGAAATAATCACATTTTTATGAACGTTCTTTTTGATGGAAAGAAGCAATTGGTTCGGGTTGACCGGCTTGATCAGGTAATCGGCGATCTTATTCCCGATAGCCTGGTTCATGATGCTTTCTTCCTCGCTTTTGGTAACCATGACGACCGGAACATTGGGATTGATCTCTTTGATCTGTGCCAGTGTCTCCAAACCGGTCAGACCGGCATGTTCTCGTCCAGGAATATGATGTCGAACGATTGATCCCTGCAACAGTCGATAGCATCCTGCCCGCTGATCACCGGAATCACTTCGTATCCTTTATCCTGTAAGAACAAAATGTGAGGTTTCAACAAATCGATCTCATCATCTGCCCAAAGTACTCTGTCTTTCTTTACTGCCATATGTTACCTAAATTATTTCTTACAAATTTAATCGGAATAGTTTACATAATAACGATGCTTGTTCCGGTTTTGTATATTGACCCTTGTTTTTACGGTCTTTATATCCTTGTGTTTTATTTTGTAAATATCATGATAATAGGTGAATAATAATGCTTATTATCCCTGATATTCTGATTACAATAACAAAATAGCCCGTAAAAGTTACAAATATCCCTATCTGTACAGACAAAATGATAAGTTTGTAAACCTGTTATCAGGGATAAAGGAGATGAAACCGATTAGTCTATTACTGTTGTATGAATAGAATGCGATTTATATATATTATTGTCTGTTTACTCTGTACGATTACTTTCGTACAAGGGGTAGAGAATAAAATCCTGTTTAACCGTCTGGATGTGAACAACGGGTTATCGTCTAATGAAGTGACCTGTATCTATAAAGACCGGAAAGGATTTATGTGGTTTGGTTCGAGTTCGGGACTGAGCCGTTTCGACGGCTATGAGTTCCGCGCCTTCCGGCATGAAGTGGACGGTGCGTTGTTTTCGGAAGCCTATGTGACCCAGATTATGGAAACAGCAGACAGAAATCTGTGGATCTCTTATGAAGACGGAAAGGTCGGGTCTATAATCCGGTTAAAAATATATTTCTGACATTGGAAGAGGCCCGGAAAGAATTGGATTTGCCAGCTAATATATCAGGTGTCTTTCAAGGGAAAGACCTGCAATTGATTTTCAGTACTTCAGATAACCGATTGTACGCCTATGATTATTCCACAAGGAAAGCGGTCGTTTATCCGGTTGATCCGTCGGAAGGGCAGGTGTGCGATGTCTATCAGAAAGGGGAGATTCTATATGATCCATACCTCCGGTGTAATCGAGATGATCGATTTGCAGCAGGGAAAGTCCATCTTGAAGAACGGCCATAAAAAAAGTGTGTAAAGCCAGACGATTCATGTTGTTCATAGATAGTGATAACGAGATCTGGGTTTATCCGGATCCGGAAAGTTATGGGGGATTGTACCGTTTCACTCCGCGGAATGGCAGGTGGAAACAATATAATACTTCTTCGTCTCTTCCCCTGAATTCTTCACTGATACGGGGAGTGGAGGAAGATTCGAAGGTGTGATCTGGATTGCTGCCGATCATGGTGGCCTGAATCTGCTGGACAAGAAGACGGAAACGATCCGTTACCTGAAGAATAATCCGTTCGACCTGCGGAGTATCAGCCAAAACAGTGTGATCAGTTTATATAAGGATGATACGGGAATTATCTGGACAGGTACTTATAAGAACGGTATCAATTATTATCATGAAAGTATCTTTAAGTTCCGTTCGCTCCGTTATCCGGTTATGGAGGCTGAGGATGCGGAGATCAATGACTGTAATTGCGTCCTGGAAGATCGTTCCGGAAATTTGTGGATCGGGACTAACGGGAACGGATTGTTATATTACAACCGGACTACCGGGCAATACCGGAAGTATCGCCATGATCCGGCTGATCCGTCGAGTATCAGCAGTAACATTGTTGTTTGTCTGGAAAATGATGCCAGCGGTAATCTCTGATCGGTACTTTATGTCGGTGGACTGATTGTTTTGACGGGAACCGTTTTAAACATTACCATCCTCAGACCGACAGTTTGAAAGAGTTGTCGAACAACAGTGTCTACAGTCTTTATGCAGATGAGGCCGGCAATCTCTGGATCGGCACACTGGGAGGAGGTATGGATTGTCTGACCTCAAGACGGGGAATGGTCACATTTCCATTCGGGCGACCCGGAGAATCCATTGGGCCCGATTATATTTATTCCATATCCAAAGGTAATAAGGATGAATTATTGATAGGCACCTCGTTGGGGGTGAATATGCTCGATACGAAAAGCGGGCGTGTATCTTCTTTTAAAGGGGAGATGAACAGGGGAAAGTGTTCAATGATAAAGCGATCAATACAGTTTACCGGGATAGCCGTAATCTGTTGTGGATTGGCTGTAATAACGGACTGACCGTCTATGACCCTTCCCATGATAAACTATATCAACTGGATAAAACGAATGGTTTGCCTGACAACGATATTATGTCTATCCGGGAAGATGATACGTATGTTTTGTGGCTTGGGACGAAGAACGGTTTGCTTCAGCTAACCCCGCATTATAAGAAAGACGGAACATATCAGTTCAATTGTATTACTTTATTATGAAAATGAGGGTGTACAGGGCCGCGTTTTTAACCGGAACAGTGTATGCCGCTCTGCTTCAGGAGAACTGATCTTCGGAGGAACGAACGGACTGACTGTTTTCAATCCTTCCCGGATAAAGTATAATTTCTATCCTCCGACAGTTGCCGTTACGGGCTTCCTGGTACAGAATGATCAGATTTTGCCCGACAGCCATATAACGGGCGTATCATCTTGCAGGATGATATCAGCTATTGCAACGAGTTGTCGTTGCAATACGATGAACGTAGTTTTCTTTGAATATCGCAGCTCTTAGCTATTTTCTTCCGGAGAAGAACCGCTTTCGTATATAATGGAAGGCTTCGACAAAAAATGGGCTACCATTGATGCGGTAAACCGGAACATTACTTATACTAATCTTCTCCCGGAACCTATACCTTCTGTTGAAAGCAGAAAATAATGACGGTGTTTGGGGACAGGAGCCGATAAAATTAAAGATAACGATCATGCCTCCTTTAAAATCTCAACTGGGCGATCTTTTTATATTGTATTCTGGCTGCCATTATCGTGTTCGCTATTATCCGGGTATTCTTCATATCCAGAAGCGTAAATTCGAGAAAGAACAGGAACGGATACGGGTTAACCAGCTTCATGAAATGGATGATGAAATTACGCTTCTTCACCAATGTCAGCCATGAGTTCCGTACGCCTTTGTCCCTAATCATTACACCGATAGAGAAGCTGATGAAGAGCGAAAGTAACCCGGAGAATCAGATGATACTGAAGTTGATCTACCAGAATGCAAACCAGTTGTTACGTTTGGTAAACCAGTTACTCGATTTCAGGAAGATCGATGCAGGGTGTCCAGTTACTTTGTCCTCCGGAGATATCGTGTTGTTTGTCAGGAATATTACTTATTCATTTAAGGAACTGTGGAGAAAGAATATTCGTTTTCGTATACGACTTCTTCCCTTCGTTGGTCATGAAATTCGATACGGATAAGGTTTTAAGATCGTATCCAATTTATTAAGTAACGCCTTCAAGTTCACACCTGAAGGAGGGAGATATCTGTTAACCTGAGCATGCAACAGGATGAGGATGGAAAAGTATGCTGTTAATCCAAGTCATTGATACGGGGATAGGGATTGAAGAAGATAAATATGATTTGATCTTCAATCGTTTCTATCAGATACCGTCGGAAGATAAATCCGGAACGGTGGTTGGAACAGGCATCGGATTGCATTTATGCCGTGAGTTTGTCAAGTTGCATAACGGTACGATCTCCGTCAGGAGCCAGGTTGGAAAAGGAAGTACGTTTACGGTATCGCTTCCGATCGAACTTCCGGAGATACAAGAGATTATCTCTTCACCGGATAAACCGGATACGGCCGGAGTCGGGGAAAGGACAGGAATATCAGAAGAAAATGAAATGCTCGGACAGACACAGCAAGAAAATACGGAGATGCGTACGGAGCCGAATAAACCGACTTTGCTCATTGTCGATGATAATGCAGATTTTCGTGAATTCATGAAGTTGAGTTTGAGTGGCTTGTACCATGTATTTACGGCTGACGACGGTGAACAGGCCTGGAAAGTTATCCTGGAAGAACTTCCGGATATGGTAGTCAGCGATGTGATGATGCCGGTAACGGACGGGATCGTTTTGTGTAAACGGATCAAACAGGATATCCGTACATCTCATATTCCGGTAATCCTTTGACGGCGAAATCGGCAGAAGAGAGCAAAATGACCGGTCTGGAAGCAGGAGCCGACGATTATATCGGCAAACCGTTCAATATGGATATGTTGATTCTGAAGATACAGCATCTGGTAGAAATGAAGAAACGGTTACAGAAGCAGTTCATGCAATCATCGCAAACCGGTATTCAATTGGCCGATATCCCGATCAGTTCGATGGATGAGCAGTTGATGCGAAAGCAATAGCCTATATCGAAGAACAAATAGCTAATCCGGAACTTTCTGTCGAGCGGTTAAGCCGGGAGATGGGGATGAGCCGTGAACTTTTATAAGAAAACACTTTCGATAACGGGTAAAACACCGGTCGAATTGATTCGTGCCATCCGTATGAAACGGGCAGCGCAATTGCTGGAGAAAAGTCAGATGCGTATCAACGAGGTTGCCAGTGAAGTTGGTTTCAACGACATCAAATTATTCCGTAAATATTTCAAAGATGAATTCGGGACGTTGCCGTCCGACTACATGAAAAGAGAGTAACCATTAATATACAATTACCATGAAAGCCATTTCAATGACCATTACAGGACTTCTGATTCTTTGTCAATGGGCGGCCAGAGAATTATTGCCCAATCGCTTCGCCCTTCCGTTCCTGTGGAACACTATCGCTGGAAAAGTGTTCAGATCGTAGGCGGAGGATTTGTAGACGGGATTGTTTTTCATCCGAAGGAAAGACGTACGCTATTGCCGTACCGATATGGGGGGTGCCTATCGTTGGGATAAGGAAACGCAACAGTGGGTTTCTATGCTTGACTGGATCACTTATGACGATAACAATCTGGTCGGTGGGAGAGTATTGCGTCGATCCCAATGATCCTCAAACCGTTTATCTTTCATGCGGAACCTATACCCGCAGTACGAACGGGCTGTCCTTGTTCAAATGACGGAGGACGGACTTTACCCGTACCGACATGCCTTTACCATGGAGGAAATGAAAATGGCCGCGGTAATGGCGAACGCATGATGGTAGACCCTTTGAATAGCGATATAATCTATCTGGGTACCCGTTTGGATGGTCTTTGGCGTTCATCACCGGGGAAAAGCTGGCAACAGGTTCGTTCGTTTCCGGATGTGACGGAAGTTATTCCGAAGGAGGTAATCCGTGGATGCAGGATCGTGTTGCGGTATTAATTTAGTTTTGTTTGATCCATCGGGCGGCACAGTCGGTAAAGGTTGTTCGACTTTGTATATCGGTGTTTCGCTAAAAGATCGCAACAATTTCTTTGTCAGCCATGATTATGGAGAAAGCTGGCAACCGCTTGCGGACAGCCGGTACACCGCCCCACTCAGGCAATTTTCAGAAGACGGCTATCTGTATATTACGTATGGCAGTAACCCCATCTGATGCGGATGAATAACGGGGCAGTCCGGAAATATGATCCCCGCAGTGAAAAATGGCAGGATATTTCTCCGGTAAAGGTTGATCCGGATAAAGGCTGCTTTGATATGCCGCAGTGTCTGTCGATCAGCAGAATCCGAAGCATCTTATTGTCAAGTACCTTCAATCGTCCGGTCGCCGGTTCGTATGCGGAAGATGATATTTACCGGACTACCGATGGCGGAAAAAACTGGAAACCTGTTTTTGCTGGAGGTGCCCGCTTCGATTATGGCAAAGCTCCTTATGTGAGTTTACCCCGTTACATTGATGTTCGATATTGAAATAGACCCGTTTGATCCCGATCATGCCCTGTTTACAACCGGATATGGCGGTTGAGACATTCAATCTCGGTAATATGGATAAAAGAACCGACACAGTGGCAAGTGATGAGTACGGGGATAGAGGAAACGGTTCCTTTGGAATTATACAGCCCGAAACAGGGTGCGCAACTGATCAGTGCGATAGGTGACTATGGCGGCTTTACCCATTTGATTTGATCGTCCCGTTCCGTCCGGTAGCCATGCCGATCCCTATTATTCCAATACGACCGATATTACCGGGGCAGAAGATCAACCGGATCTGGTTGTCCGTGTGGGGACTGTTTCGCATCATCACCCTGAAGGCAAGCCGTTAGCCTATTCGATGGATGGGGGAAAGAGTTGGCTGGAGCCGGTTTCCCTGCCTCAGGAAAAAGCTCAAAATGGACATGTCGCTGTTTCTTCTGACGGACGAACCTGGATATGGACACCCGACCGCATGCCTGTCTATTATACGAATGACCGGGGTAACCTGGTCGACTGCAGAGGGAATCCCAGAGAATCTCCGTGTGATTGCCGACCGTGTCAATCCGAAACGTTTTACGCTCTCGATCTTTCTGCCGCTGTTTTATATGAAAGTATGGATGGCTGTGTTAGTTTCCAGTCCCGCCGATTGCCTTTTGCCCCATTTGACAGTAAGGCACGCAATGCCCGTGGTGATCGCCGGGGAGGACAGGACGTGTATGCTACGCCGGGAAAGGAAGGCGACTTATGGATTGCCGCTTTGACGGCCTATATCATGGTCTTCCCGGAGAAGCATTCGTACCCCTGGATAAGGTGCGTCGCATCTACGCTTTCGGTTTTGGAAAAGCCGCGCCCGGTTCGGATTATCCGTCGTTATATCTGGCAGGATCGTGAACGGGATATCGGGCTTTTTCGTTCCGACGATGCGGCTGGTGGGTACGTATCAATGATGATGACCACCAATACGGATTGGTGCTGCATCTCTGGAGATCCGAAAAGATACGGGAGAGTATACGTCGGTTCGCATGGACGCGGAATTGTTTATGCCGACCCTTATTAGCTATATATCAGATCGATAAATCTATGTGTTTTTCCACTAATGATGGAGGTAAAAACGGGGAATAAACAAAATCCCCCATAAAAGACACAATTTATCCCTCTTCATTTACCGTTTTACCCGCATCGTGAAACATTATTTCCTTCGTGTTAGAGGTACATGAACTAATTTTGTTTCAGTTAAAATTTATTTTTACTTTAAATCAATTCAGTATGAATAAACACGTTAAAATTTTGTTGACGCTGAAGTCTTTGGGATTTGCATTCTTATTTAGTACCGGTCTGTTGCCCATGCGGCAGTAGATAACGGTGATGTGAATCCGGAAGCACAACTGCTATGCAGCAGTCGAAAAAATCTCTGGTATCATTACAGATGAGAAGGGCGAACCAATTATCGGGGCGAACATTGCTGTAGTCGGTACAACGATCGGTATAATCAGTGATATGGATGGCAAGTACGAACTGGAAGTTCCGGAAGGCGCTGAGGTGAAAGTCTCCTATATCGGTTATAATCCTCAAAGTTTTAAAGTAACCCAGAAGACTTCTTATAATATAGTATTAAAAGAAGACTCCGAGATGATCGACGAAGTAGTCGTTGTCGGTTACGGTACGATCAAGAAAAGCGACATTTCCGGTTCCGTTGTTTCGGTTGACAAGGAACAGATGATGAAACGTAATCCGCTGAACCTCGCGCAAGGGTTACAGGGCTCTGCTGCCGGTGTGATGGTTTCCAAAAACTCGGGTGACCGGAAGGGACGGCGACAATCCGTATCCGTGGTGTTGACGGTGAACGGCTCGGCCGATCCGTTGTATGTAGTCGACGGAGTACAGGTCGGCAGTAATGCCAACTTTGTAAATCCAGCCGATGTGGAAAGCATCGAAGTCTTGAAAGACGCTTCCGCCACCGCTATCTACGGTGCCCGTGGTGCGAACGGTGTCGTTATGATCACAACGAAGAAAAGGGGTGAAAGGTGCAACTCAGCTCAACTTCTGCTAACTTCGGTATCCAGAACATGACCGGTAAGCTGGACGTAGCCGATGCCGACCTTTTGCCTACTCTGTTCGCCAGGGACGCCAACGATGCCGCCTCTATCCAGAACAAAGCCTTTGGTGCAGACTATGCAGGCCGCCTGCGCACCATCGACTGGCAGGACGTTATGACCCGTACCGCTTTGCAGCAGAATTACATGCTATCCGTTTCCGGTGGCAACGATAAGACACAATCGACTCTCGGTCGGTTACCTGAATAACGACGGCGATACTGGATTCCAACTTCTCACGTCTGACGCGCCCGTGCCAATGTAACTCACAAGGTAAAAGACTTTATCGAAGTAGGCGGTAACGTCGCTTTCGTTCATTCTGAAAAGGTGGGAGGCGGAAACCTCCGCAGCTATGCGACATTGACTCCGACTATGGATTATGTGGATGAAACCACCGGCCAGTTCATCAGCAACGACTGGCGCGCCAATGCAGACGGAACTTACAACGCTTTCATGCAGATCAGCGGTGAAGGCGATATCCAGAAAGGCCAGGATAACCCTATGCCGCTAAGATGGAAGAAGATAAGACCCTACCTATGAAAACAAATTTGTCGGCAGTGCCTATCTGAACCTGAATCTGTTCAAGGATTGCAATTCCGTACGATCGGCTCCTATACGCTTTCGACAGTAGACGGAAGCGGTTTCAACATCGTAAATCCGCGAACCATCACCGCAGCACAGACCAACTCTTTCTGGATGAACCAGTCGCAGGATAATAATATCGAGATCGAAAGCTATTTCACCTATAACTGGAAGAACGATATCCATAACCTGACGGTCATGGCAGGTAATTCGGTCACCAATTACCAAATTGGGTCTCTTCAATGCAAGCAACTTCTTGGCAGACACTTATCGCCAGATGTCGTTGACCAGCGACCAGACTTCACGCATCGGCGACGGCGGTTATAATCTGAAGACGCGTTACATCTCCTGGTACGGCCGTGCCATGTACACCCTGATGGACCGTTATATCGTTACCGCTACCGTACGTCGTGACGGTTCATCCAACTTCGGATCGGGTAACCGTTGGGGTGTACTTTTTCCTTCTGCCGCTTTGGCATGGCGTCTGTCTGAAGAAGACTTTATCAAGAATCTGGATATATTCAGCAACATGAAGCTACGTTTCGGTTGGGGACAAACCGGTAATGCAGGCAGTGCGACCAGTCTTTCCGTTGCCCAACTCTCTTCCAACCGCATTGCTTACGACTGGGGACAATTAGGCGGTTCATCTTCCAACTATAACAAGGTGAGTCGGCTTCGCCCAACTGAAAGAAATCGACACCAACCTGAAATGGGAAACGAATACACAGACAAATATCGGTCTCGACTTGGGCTTGCTTAACAACGACCTGAACATTACGATGGATTATTTCATCCGTGACTCCAAAGACCTTCTGCTTTATCGCAACATGCGCCCGTCTACCGGACACGGACAGGTTTATACCAACGCCGGACATATCCAGAACAAAGGATTCGAGTTTAGCGTATCCTATAACAAACGTTTCGGCGACTGGAACCTCGGTGCTACACTGACCGGTTCTACGTTGAAGAACAAAGTAATTGGGCGACCCTATCTATAACAACTCCTCGATGCGAACGGCGATTTGATCACCGACGACGGCGATAACTGGACCAACCACTCCGTAACGGATGGAAGGTCACGCAGTAGGTTCTTATTACGGTTATATAGTGGAAGGCATCTTCAGAACCAAGCCGAAGTAGATGCTGCGAATGCCCTGGCAAGGAGACGGATACGACGCTTACCAGTTAAATGCCACCACCGTGGGCGATTATAAATACAAAGACCTGAACGGCGACGGCCATATCGACGGTAACGACCAGAAGTATTGGGGAACGGTTTCCACGAAACTAAATTACGGCCTCACCCTGAATGCCAACTGGAAGAACTGGGATGCAATGATCTATATGTACGGTGTTGCCGGTATGAAGATCAACTCGTATGCCGCCATGAAGACCCAGCTATAAAGACCGGCGGCGGTATCCAGAATACATTGAAGGAATACATCGACAACGCCTGGAGCGAATCGAATCCCAATGCCGTTTATCCGCGCATGACCATCGTCGATAACAATACAAACATGAAAGCATCCGATGCCTATGTGAAGAAAGGCGATTTCCTGAAATAGCGAACATCCAGATCGGTTATACCTTCGAAACGTTGGTTGCAGCCGCTCCGCATGGACAATGCCCGCATCTTCGCCTCTGTCGAGAACCTCGCATGCTTCTCCGGCTATAATAAATTCCGGCGATCGGAAGTCGGTAATGCAGCCGTCTTGCAAACCGGTTTCGACGGTGGCCGTTATCCGCGTACATTCACATTTGGTTTGAGCGTACAATTCTAATTGTTTAATCTTATAATTCGAGTCTTATGAAAAATAGTTATATCTGCCTTATCGTTACTCCTTTTGCTTACGACAAACAGCTGTAAGGATTATCTGGAAGTAGACCATTACGATATTCTCCCTGGCGACTTCATGTTCCAGAGTGAAAACGTGGAAGGTGGCCTGATCGGTTGTTACGATACCTTCTATCCTCGAAGACAACGAGGGCCGGTGCCGACGGTTCTATGTGGGGCTTTAAGCCACAATACATGCTGTCGAACCATCCGACCCTCGACACACAGGCAAGCGGTTGGGATAAAGCCTATTGTACGGAAGACTGGATATCTTCAGTTCGGTTCACCTCTCTTTATGGGTAGGCTGTTATAAGGCGATTTCCCGTTGTAACACCTTGCTCGATGGTCTGGAAGGCATGAGCAACGATCTCTTCAGCGAAGGAGGCCGGCAAAGATCGAGGCACAGGCATGCTATCCGTGCTTACAACTACCTGGCTCTGGCGAAAAACTTCGGACGTGTGCCCATGCTGAT
>SCPP01000645.1_pt1 | contig 15627 bp, 9 predicted proteins | sample 6106811 | NCBI WGS metagenome assembly SCPP01 (sample SAMN10720449, study PRJNA508395) | human gut metagenome | isolation source: Participant 2 stool, 15 month | host: Homo sapiens | collected 2018
TGAAATAACGACAAAAAGCGGTCGGAGTCAAGCCTACCAAAGCGGCGACTTCCTCCAGTTTCACTGGAGACGTGAAGTTCTTCACCAGATATTTATAGACCTTATTGAAACGCTCGAAATCGTCCGAGTTGACCGTTTCCGTAAACCCCGTACTGGCTAATATCTCATATTCTTCGGAAGTCGCCATTAATTCCAGTAAAGCAATCAATTTGATCACCCTACTCGCTCCCGTCTCATTGGCGGATTGGCTGATCAGCTCGGCAATCTTCTTCCGGGACTTACCCACAAACTTAATCCCTCTACGGGAACGCTCTATCAATTCCCGGATATTACTCATCTCCGGAAGACGGATTAAATTAGGTTCAAAAATCTGACGCTTGAAGAACAAGCAAATACAAGTAGCCCGCAAGCCGGAACTCTTATCGAAATAAACAGGGTCGTTTCTCCACTCATGTGGCAGTTGAGGGCCGATCATACAAACATCGCCCTCGAAATATCCTTCCACATGATCCCCGACAAAGCGAGTACCCGTACCACTTGTGATATACATTATCTCAATAGCCGGATGGTAGTGCCAAGGCACTATAAAATGCGGTAGATCCTCCACATAGAAATGAATGTGACTATCTATCGGGAATGGCAGTTCTTGAAATAATGGTTTCATAAGCTTTATACTAAAGGTTTCAACCTCTCGATCAGTTCATCCCCAAGCGCCCGTTTATTCACGATATGTTCCTGCACGGCGATAACAAACGGATTATTCACGAAATCTCCTCGAACACCCTCGAAATCCTGTTGCTTTTCCTTGTTGGAACCATCCACACCGAAACCGATCATAGAAGTCAAGGAGAATTCCTTACGGGCATCCTCATAAAGCATCTCATCCAAGCGGATCACACATTCTTGCCAACGACGAACCAGATCAATAATCTCCGCGGCGGAAATCGAACGGAGATCCACCCCATAATAACGTTCGATCATCTCGTAGGCCCATGTCCATTCCAAGGAATAATAACGTCCGTGAACCAAACGGAAAAAGCATTCCACATCCTCTAAGGAAGCGATTTCCCCCTGTTCGATATCTTGCAACAAGGCATCTAGCGGTTCCCTCGGGAGGATCAAGCCCGCCAAGTCCAGCCATTCTCCGGAGCCTTTGGATTCCGTAGGACGTAATTGCTCCCAGACCTCTTCCATAGAATAATAGGTCGTACCTTCCAAACGCTTGATTAACGAGTTACCAAAGAACTTATTAATTGCCATGCCATAAAAGTTCAACGCATTCCGGAGGGAGGAACCTTTTATACGAGTATTCTGATAATAATAAATCTCGGAAGTCTCTCCAACCAATGCTTGTAGGTTTTTCAAGATATCTACTGCTTTCAGCATCTTCTGGATCGTATAGGGACTCAATAGATTATAGTTAATCATATCCAAGCGATCCGGGTCCGTACGTTTATCACGCTTCGGCCATTTCTGGGCATCACGGATCGTACCTACGCTGCGAAGATTAATTCCCGGGACTAAGTAAGTCTCATCATCCTTCTCTATTAAATAGGAGAATGGAATATCGGAAGTATCGCTATGATGATGATGGCGGCCCATTACCAAAGAGAAAGCGCCGATACGGGCCGGCCAAAGGATATACGAGTCGCTGGTCGTCTTGGAACCACGTTCCACGATCCCTTGATGGATCGGTCCCAGCTTATACATATGATTACTCTGGTTGGAGCCACTTCCCGCGTTCAAGAACGAATACATTCCCGCTATCAACAAACTACTCTTATGCATAGACACCGTAAACGGCCCGGCGAATATAGCGCAAGCCTCCCCATTCTCGAAAGCGCAGTTGCTGAACAACAAGGAATCATGGGCCGAGAAGTTATGCGTCACTTGGCAAGCCTGTCCGATAAAGCAACGGATAATCTTAGCGGCATCTGCGATCTTGGCTCCCGAAGAGACAATGAAATCTTGCGCAATCACACTATCCCCGATAAATACCGGGGCCTCTCTCTTACTATTTACGGAACCATTTTCCAGACGTGCGCTATTCTCTATGGTCGCGTAATCACCAATCTTCACGTTACGGATCGTACCGGTATTGACAATCTTGACCTTATCGCCAACCGTTCCCTCCGTAGAGGCAATACCCTCCGTATAAGCGGTAATCATATCCCGCAAGCGTTCGATCAAGGCCGGACGATGACGGTACAATGCTATAATATAAGCCAATGAAGCCGACAGGCCATCGTAAATCGGAACCTCACGCCCGCCGGTCTCATTCAAGACCGACACCTCGACATTATTCCCGAACGTAGCCTTGCCTTCCACCAACATAACATTTATATTCTGGATAAAGCAGTCATCACCGATCCGGTAATTAGCGATATAATTCTGTACGTTCTCAATCAACACGTTATCCCCCAACGTACAATTATGCAGGGTAACATGACGAAGCCCGCTATGCTTTACCAATCCTCCCGGCAGGGTAAACACCTTACGAAAGGCTCCTAACTTAACCACTCCTGAAAAACGTACGTGGTTCACATATTCAATATCAAACACTTCTGGAACCCAAACTTGATTCCAATCATCGGCCCGGCAAGCCTGAGATCGCAAGGTGGCGATCTCATCCGGCCGCAAATTTCTCAAATGATTCATTGGTACTAATTTTGTAAGACTCTACTCTTCATCATATTGCTGAAAGAGGAAGTCATTGTAGGGGAAACGGGTGATATGGATTTGTTTGACCCGTTCATACAACATCTCTTTCAACGCCTCTATATTCGTACGTTCCTTGGCGGAGATAAAGATGCAATTATCTTGCAATTTTCCCATCCACGTACGTTTCAGTTCATCCAGATCGATATTCTCACGACCACGAGGGGTCAAATCATCTTCCTCTTTCGGGACAAAGGTAAATGCGTCCACCTTATTGAAAACCATGATCATCGGTTTCTCAGTCTTATCGATCTCCGCCAACGTACGGTTCACGACCTCTATTTGCTCCTCAAAAGTCGGGTGTGAGATATCCACGATATGTACCAGCAAATCCGCCTCCCGTACCTCATCCAAGGTCGATTTAAAAGATTCCACCAGCTCGGTCGGTAACTTGCGGATAAATCCGACCGTATCAGACAGCAAGAACGGCAAGTTCTCGATAATGACCTTGCGTACGGTCGTATCTAGCGTAGCGAACAACTTATTCTCGGCAAAGACCTCACTCTTGCTCAATAAGTTCATCAAGGTAGATTTACCGACGTTCGTATATCCGACCAACGCTACACGTACCATCTTACCCCGGTTTTTCCGTTGTACGCTTTTTTGCTTGTCAATATCCACCAGCTCTTTCTTCAATCGTGCGATCTTATCCAAGATAATACGTTTATCAGTCTCCAACTGTGTCTCACCCGGACCACGCATACCTACGCCGCCTCGCTGACGCTCCAAGTGTGTCCACAGACGAGTCAAGCGGGGTAACATATATTTATATTGTGCAAGCTCCACCTGTGTCTTCGCATGGGCGGTCTGCGCACGGCTAGCGAAGATATCCAAGATCAAGCTCGTACGATCCAAGATTTTCACCTGCAATTCTTTCTCAATATTACGGAGTTGCTTCGGACTCAGCTCATCATCAAAGATCACCAAGCCGATCTCATTCTCTACCACATACTCCTTAATTTCCTGCAATTTACCGGTCCCGACAAAAGTGACGGAATTCGGGTAATCCATTTTCTGGGTAAAACGCTTTACCGCATCCACCCCTGCCGTATCGGCCAAGAAAGCCAATTCGTCCAGATATTCCTTAACCTTTTGCTCATTTTGCTCGGGGGTAACCAAACCCACCAAAACGGCCTTTTCGGTCTGTGCCTCAGATATGATAAATTCTTTCATGCCACAAAGATATATTATTTCAATTATTTACGTATATTTGCGAACATATTTACAAATATAAATCAACTTAGCTATGAAAAAGAGAATTTGGCATCTATCCAGATGCGTTGTCGTTTGTACGGCATTCCTATTCGTACAACAATTTATCCAGTCACAAGTTTCAAATCCGTCTACATGGGAAAGTTTTGTGCAAAGTAACGCAAATATATCTATTCGAGATACGTTTCGGATGCAGACATTTGAGGGACTTCCGACTGATAATTGGGATTATGCCATTACAGGTGAAGCCCTTATTGAAGATATCTCCGGCGTGAAAGATATTCCTAACAGCCACGGAAACTACGGGTTACGAATGCCAATGAATACACAAGTGGCTTTCGAGCATTTCACGTTAACAGATCATCAAGATATAAAAATCAGTATACGGAAAGGGGGCATCCTTCTAGTAGAAGGAGAAGGCATGAGAGCCAGAACCTATCGAAAAGGGGAAACAAGTTATCCCTCCTTAGTTCCAACCATAGGAGAGAGTGGCATTAATCCTTTCAAAACCACAGATATAAAAAACAATCCTCCGGGCTTAGATCTTATCGTCCCCGCACCGGCCGCCAATACCAAAAACGGCTATTATTATGTAGACAGTGTCTATGCCCATGGAATGATTCCTACCTATTCCCTATTTACCGGAAACAGCGATTGGAACCATGAGGATCGCTGGAGCCACCTACCCGCCTACCGTCACCGCAACGCCTTGATTAACGGTAATATCTCCATAAATACAAATATCAGCTGTAAAGATATCTTTATTGGCGATGGAAACATCCGTATTTTACCAACCGGAAATCTATCCGCAAATAACCTTACCATCTATCCTAATGATGGAACCTTGGCGTCTTCCTCCACCTTGCGATCGTCTGGAACTATTAACATCTCCGGCAAAATAACGATCGAGAAGACCTTCGCTCAAAAAGGCAAATGGTACTTTATCTCCTTCCCCTTCGATGTATTCGCTTCCGGCATAGACCCGGATTTCCAACTGGGTGATGACAAAAGCGATACAAACGGTAATTACTTTTACGTACAAACCTATAACGGAGAAAAGCGAGCTAATTCACAAAGCCCTTCCAACAACTGGGAAGTCATACCACAAACAATAATCAATACATCCCAGCCCATCTTCAAGAAGAACAAGGGATACCTGATCGCTATTGACGCTTCCGCCGATCGTCAGAACCTTCGTTTCTCCTCGAAAGCAAAAGATATCCCTATAGATTTCGGAAAAAACGGTCAAGCCTCTATTCCGGTAAGCATTAACAACCAAAGCCAGAACCAGAATCACAACGGCTGGTATCTATGCGGTAATCCTCTGCCGGCTCCTTTATCTCTTAGTCAAATAGAATCAAACTCGGCCTTAGACGGATACATTTATATATATGACGGCTCCACCTACCAACCCTACGTGATCGGTAGCGATTTCGCCATCCCTCCATTCTCCGCTTTCTTTGTCAAAGCGCATAAAAGTACCAGCCTATCTGTATATAATACATCCGAACCAGCCAATTATAAATTATTATCAACGAACGCACCCATATCTTTCCCGACATCGGAACCTCAAGCCCGACAAGATTCCCCTGTTTCCAATCAAGCCTTTTCATTTCCGGAATTAAGCTATCAGCTAGAGAACAAGACTTTATTCATTACTAATCTTCCATCCCCCGGTAAAGTCGAACTGTTTACTCCGGCAGGCATATTAGTATTCACGCAAGCGGTACAGGCAGGGAACCCTATCCTCCCGATTCCCCTCCCACAAGGTTTATATATCTTAATTATTCAAACAGAACATTATCGGGCACAGTACAAATGCGTTTTAACCTCCTAAAGCCCGAAACAATCTTATATTTTTGCCCTGTTTTTAGAATAAAACGAATATGAAGAAGATCAATATCACAACAATTGCCTTACTTGTTTACTTAATCGTAATGAGTATCATCGGCTGGCCGGGAAACAATCCCGGAAACAATTATACCGAATATTTCTTGATGATCGGCGCTACGCTCGTCATCATCATCCTTCTACGCTATCTGCAAGTCAAGCGCTTGAGAATGCGGGACAAGTGGAATAAAGACGACGATCCTGCCAAGCAATAAAAACACAGCCTGTTTTTCTTCACAGAAGAACAGGCTGAATGAACTTTATTTTATTACACTAGTATTAATATTACTGCTTTTTCGCCTTCACAGGCTACTTGAATGTCTCATAAAGACTACGCACAGTATAAATTATTCGATTATAAATAAGTACAATCTTAACAGGACACACACACCACTTGTTTCGCTTACTTTCTTAAAATGAGTTACTTTCATAATTCTTACATTTTATTCACTAGTACTAAAACGTCATTAACCAATACGCAAAAGACAGTCAATATCATTTTTGTAATCGTAGCCTAATCGTCATATCCCTGAAAGGCAATACAATCGTGAACACATTTTTAATAACATAGACATATCATCGTAATATAATCACACGTCCTTTGCGTTCTGAAAAAATAGATTAATTCTAATATATTTTAAGGACAAAAGGATGGACAACAGAAATTACTTTACGATGGCGATTCCGCTCTTTTGCTAGGCGTAGCATACTTACAGCCAATCAATGCGGCATCGGCGGAGGATCTGCCAAACGTTACTGGACGAATGACGATCACTCAACAGACATTCACGGTAAGTGGCGTAGTCACCGATACGAACGGAGAACCAATTATCGGGGCTAACGTGATTGAGAAAGGGACTACAAATGGAGCCGTAACCGATTTTGACGGCAAATTTTCTCTCTCGCTGCAAAACAAGCAAAGCATATTGGTCGTTACTTATATCGGTTATAACACCAAGGAGATTCCAGCCGGGAATGGTTCTCCCCTCACGATCCAATTGCAGGATGACACCCAGAACCTAGACGAGGTTATCGTGGTAGGTTATAGTGTACAGAAGAAAAAAGACCTTACCGGTGCTGTTTCCGTACTGGAGGTAGACGACCTGAAAGATACCCCGGTATCCAGTGTAGATCAAATGATGCAAGGTAAATTGTCCGGCGTAAACGTAATCGGATAATATGCCCGGCGGGTGTAGCGGTACGTTATGCGCGGTTTCAGCACGATCCGTAACAATGATCCGCTTTATATCATCGATGGCGTACCAGTAGAGGGCGGCATCAATTTTCTCAACCCGAATGATATCGAAAGTATGCAGGTATTGAAAGATGCTTCTTCCGCTTCCATCTATGGCGCACGTGCGGCAAACGGCGTGGTTATCATCAGTACAAAAAGGGAAGGAAGGTACTTTCCGAGTAAACCTAGACGCTTACGTGGGAGTACAAACCTCGGCAAAACAGATGCGTATGCTAAACGCCCAAGAATATGGCGACTTATTATGGCAGGCACAGCGTAACGACGGGAAATCACCAGTAAGCGACGTGTATGGCTCCGGCGAGACCGCCGTAATCCCGGAATTCCTTGACGCAGATCACCGTCTTCCCTCGGGAGACGTGGATTGGGTTGACGAGATCATGCAAAAAGCCATGGTCCAGTCCTATAACCTCTCTCTGGCGAAAGCAGATAAAGTTAGCAGCCACTTGTTCTCCCTAGGCTATTTCAACCAAGACGGTCTTATGAAATATACTGGTTTCGAACGTATATCCGGACGTTTCAACAATGAGTTCAAGCTCTTCAACGATCGTTTGAAAATCGGTGAGAACGCCACATTATCACATGCGTGGGGAACCTCGGTCACCAATAACGCCGCACTGGGAGGTATGTTATACAACGCCTATAAGACCGTATCCATTACCCCTGTTTACGATCTGGACGGGAATTTCGGCAGCAACCCGATCGCCGACATCTCCAACCCGTTAGGCGAATTATACCGTAATAAGGATAATAAAGATCGTACCACCCGTCTATTCGGTAATCTATTCGCCGAACTGAATATCCTAGAGGGACTTTATTTCAAGACCAACTTCGGAGCGGATTACAAAAACCTGTATAAACGAAGCTTCAAGGCCAAATACAACGAATTGAACACCCAGCAACCCTTGAGTACGTTGAGCACGCAAAACCGTTGGAACTTCAATTGGGTATTCACGAACACGTTAAACTATTTACGGACATTCGATAAACATACGATCGGAGCCTTATTAGGTATCGAGACAAACCGTTATCAAGAGGAATACTTCTCCGCCTCCCGTGAAGGCTTTGCCTCGGATGACGATAACTTCCATTTCCTCGATGCGGGCGATAGCGGCTCCCAGAAGAACGCAGGTTCTGCCTTTACTTCCAAGATGATGTCTTATTTCGGTAAAATTGATTATAATTTCGACAACCGCTACTTATTCTCAGCCACGTTCCGACGTGACGGATCTTCTAAACTTGGTAACAATAAATGGGGTAATTTCCCGGCTGTCTCCGCAGGCTGGCGTATCAGTAGCGAACCGTTTTATGATATTCCGGCTATCAGCAACATGAAAGTCCGCATAGGTTGGGGACAAAACGGCAACTCTGATATCCCGGCTTATTCTACGATCGATTCTTACATGAGTAATCCGAACCACTCCAACTATCCGATCGACGGTAGCCAAAGTTCCGTGACAACCGGATACACCCAAACCCGTTACGGTAACGCAAACCTGAAATGGGAGACCACCACGCAAACTAATGTCGGGCTGGATCTAGGCTTCCTAGATAACAGCCTAACCGTTGTGCTGGATTGGTTTAACAAAGATACCAAGGACTTATTATGGGAGCGTCCCTTGATCGGTACCGTGGGGGGTACGAACCAAACGGTATGGGACAATGTCGGGAAAATGCGTAACCGGGGTTTCGAAGCTGAGGTCAGCTACAATAAGAGCATCAATAAAGATTTCGGGTTCAATGTCGCCTTCAATATGTCCGCTATCAAAAACAAGATGACTGAATTAGACGGTGATGTCTCCTATATCGGACTGCCTACCAGCGTGATTCACTCCCTCAACTTCGATCAAGAGGTTTCTCGTTCCGCCATCGGACAACCAATCGGCTCTTTCTACGCTTATAAAGAAGACGGTTTATTCCAGAGCGAGGCGGAGATCAAATCATATACCAATAATAAAGGCGAACTGCTCCAACCTAACGCAAAACCGGGTGATATCAAGTTCGTAGACGTAAACGGAGATGGCGTAATAGACGGTAACGACCGTGACTATATCGGTAACCCGCTCCCCGATGTCACGGCAGGCCTTACATTAGGAGTCAACTTCCATAATTTTGACCTCAGTCTATTCTTTCAGGGAATGTTCGGAAACGATGTATACAACTTGACCCGTTATGTGGGTGATTTCTACAATCAATCGCAATACAACAAAAACAGCCGTGTCGTTAACGCATGGACACCGACCAACACGAATACGGATATACCCCGTGTCACCATGGACGATCCGAACAATAACATCCGGCCCTCGTCCTACTATGTGCAAGACGCTTCTTTCGTTCGCTTAAAGAACATGAAAATCGGTTATTCCGTACCTCAGTCCATCCTATCCAAGATTAAGTTCAATAGCTTGTATATCTATGCGCAAGCAACCAACTTATTCACGATCACCGGATACGACGGTATCGATCCGGAAGTGGGATTGCAAAGTTACTCCAGTGACTACCGTAACCTAGATATGGGTGTGGACCGCGGCATCTATCCGTTATCCCGCACCTTCACCTTTGGAGTAAACGTAAGTTTTTAATCATCAAACAACAACAAACAAGAATATGAAGAAAATGATTATAGCGGCCTGTGCCGTATTCGCATTGACATCATGCAGCGATTTTCTGGAAGAGACACCTGTAGGCGAACTGACTCCCGAACAAGCACAAGATCCCAATAACATCGAGGGATTGATTATCTCCGCCTATTCCATCCTAGACGGGCAGATGGACGATGCCAGCTCCGGCTTGAATTCAGGATGCTCCAACTGGCAATTTGGCGATGTGATCTCAGACGATACCTACAAAGGCGGAGGTGGTACGGGAGACCAGAACCCGGTTCACTTGATGGAAATCTTCCATATCGACCCGACTATCCAAGATTACGGGATAACCAAGCGATCCGTATCCTCAAAGGCAGCGATTATGATAAAAAGGAGACCCGTATCGCCGAGATGCGTTTCCTGCGTGCCCATTTCTATTTCAACTTAAAGATCATCTATAACCAGATCCCATATTTCGACGAGAGTGTCAGCGATCCTTCCGCGTTCGCCTCTATCTCGAATAAGGAGTATACATCCGATCAATTATGGGAGAAGATACTGAATGATTTTAAGGCCGCCTACGAAGGTCTCCCGGATTCCCAGCCGGATGTGGCACGTCCATGCAAGATGACGGCCCGGGCTTATATGGCTAAAGTTTACTTGTTCCAAGGCAAATGGCAGGAATGCGCTACAGCGACGGATGAGGTGATCAATTCCGGCAAATACCAGCTACTCCCCGACTTCCGGAATATCTTCTTGCCGGAAAATGACAACTGCCCTGAAATTTTATTTTCAGTCCAAGCCTCTATCAACGATGGCTCCCCGAACAACTACAACGGAAATCCGGGCGACCGTTTGTTACCTCCGGGAGGCCCTTATCCCAACTATGGTTTCCTTCGTCCTTCCCAAAACCTAGTAAACGCTTATAAGACCGACTCCAACGGCTTGCCTTTGGAAGACGGCATAGACGTTTCGGAAAATGATTATGTAGACACCCGCCTAGACCACACGGTAGCCCGCCCCGGAATCATGTTCCTAGATGTCCAACTCTATGACTGGACTCCTCGTGAGGCTACGGTTTACGGTCCGTATAGCCCGAAAAAACGTATTGTCTCCAAGAACTCAAGTTACTATTTGGCTATCTGGCCATACGTAAACGCATTGAATGTTTATATTATTCGATATGCGGACGTGTTATTGTGGCGTGCCGAAGCTGCTATCGAACTAGGCGATTTGGCTACCGGATTGAAATACATCAACCAAGTTCGCGAGCGTGCCATGAACAGCCAGACCGTAAAAACCGCTGACGGGACAGCGGATGCCGCCAAATACCGGATCGGATTATATCCGTCATTTTCCGACAAAGAGGAGGCGATCCGAGCCTTACGTACCGAACGACGTCTGGAATTCGCCTTAGAAGGTGAACGTTTCTTTGATCTAGTCCGTTGGGGAATCGCCTCAGACGTGATGAACACTTATTTCGAGCATGAGAAGACATTCCGCTCTCATCTCCAAAATGCCCGTTTCATCAAAGGGACCCACGAATACGGCCCGATACCGCAAGCGGTTATAGACCTTGCGAAAAATGGAATCATCGAGCAAAACCCAGGATATTAATGGGAATGCTCCCATTCTTCTTAAAAGAAATAGCTCCTATCCGAATATTCGAGCAGGAGCTATTTACATTTGTCTTTATATCGTCTCTTTATAACTTATCCCTTAAAAACCTACCGGTATAGGATGCCTCGCAAGCCGCTATCTCCTCCGGTGTGCCGGCACAAACCAGCTGTCCGCCGGCCTTTCCGCCTTCCGGTCCTAAATCAATCACATAATCCGCGCATTTGATCACATCCATATTATGCTCGATAATTACCACGGAGTGACCTTTCTCGATCAAGGCATTGAAAGCTTTCAACAAAGTCTTGATATCATGAAAATGTAAACCGGTTGTAGGCTCGTCGAAAACGAACAAGGTAGGTTGCTGCTTCTCTTGGCCTAAGTAATAAGCCAGTTTCACACGTTGGTTCTCACCACCGGATAAAGTGGAGGAAGTCTGTCCCAGCTTGATATAGCCCAAGCCCACGTCTTGCAGCGGTTTCAAGCGTTTCACGATCTTCTTTTCTTGGGAGCCGGAACCTTTCTCGAAGAACTCGATCGCTTGATTCACGGTCATTTCCAACACATCGTATATATTAGCGCCTTGATACTCTACATCCAATACATCCTGCTTGAAGCGTTTGCCGTGGCAAGCCTCGCATTCCAAGGTGATATCCGCCATAAACTGCATCTCTACCGTGATTTTGCCCTCGCCCTTACATTCCTCGCAGCGACCTCCTTCTTTATTAAAGGAAAAATAAGCGGCGTTATATCCCATCTGCTTCGCTAGAGGCTGCTCGCCGAATAGTTTACGAATCTCATCGTAAGCGCCGATATACGTCACAGGGTTCGAGCGAGAACTCTTTCCGATCGAGTTCTGGTCTACAAACTCAATCGCCTGAATCATATTCAAATCTCCACTGATACCGGAGCAATCTACGGTCAGGCGGGCGGCATCATCAAATGGCGTTTCACGCCCTCGTAGAAAATATCACGAACCAAGGAACTTTTACCCGAACCGCTCACGCCGGTAACCACCGTCATCACGTTCAAAGGAAACTTCACGTCCACGCCCTTTAAGTTATTCTTCCGAGCCCCTGTCACTTCTATATAATTATTCCACGGACGGCGATAAGGCGGGATCTCGATCTGATCCTCTCCCGTCAAATAACGTACCGTATGGCTATCGGTACATTTCCGGAGGTTATTCACATCGCCTTGATAAACAACCTCACCCCCCAAACGCCCCGCTTTCGGACCGATATCGATGATATAATCCGCCGCACGGATAATCTCCTCATCATGCTCCACCACGACCACGGTATTCCCCAAGGCTTGCAACTGTCGCAATACCTTGATCAGCAAATCCGTATCCCGGGAATGCAGACCGATACTCGGCTCATCCAAAATATACAACGAACCCACCAAGCTACTACCCAACGAGGTAGCCAGATTGATACGTTGGCTCTCTCCTCCGGATAAAGAGGCCGAGAGGCGATCTAAAGCCAGATAACCCAACCCCACATCCAACAGGAATTGCAAGCGATTATTGATTTCCGTGAGCAAACGTTTAGCGATCGCCGCATCCGTCTCGTCCAGTTCCAGTTGATCAAAGAAAGCCTTTGCCTCCGAAACCGGCATCGTCACCAGCTCGGCGATATTCTTACCGCCCACTTGCACATACAGCGCTTCCGGTCTCAAGCGGCTCCCCTTACAAACCGGGCAAGTCGTCTTTCCCCGATAGCGGGCTTGCATCACCCGGTATTGTATCTTATAAAGATTCTCTTCCACGAACTTAAAGAAATCGTCGATACCGTGTAAGCCTCTCGCCCCATGCCACAACAGATCCTTCTCTTTCTGTGTCAGGTCGTAATACGGACGGTGGATCGGGAAGTTATATTTCTCGCTCTTCACGATAAAGAAAAACCTTTCCAGCAAACCACGGCTCCTTGGTAGACAGACAAGCTTTTATCAGGCACCACCAGATTCTCATCGATACCCAGCACCTTACCGAACCCCTCACAAGTCGGACAAGCGCCCAACGGATTATTAAAGCTAAACATCATATCGGTAGGCTCCTCGAATATCATGCCATCCGCCTCGAACTTCTTCGAGAATTCCTTCACGACTACCCCTTCCTCCATATAAATACGGATCAAACAGGTACCATGGCCCTCAAAGAAAGCGGTCTCGGCCGAGTCTGCCAAACGGCTTTTCAAGGTCTTATCGTCCGATACCGTCAGGCGGTCCACCAACAACTCGATCGGGTAAGACAGCAACTCCTCGCTCGCCAGTACCTCCGAGATACGATATACCGTATCATTCACCGACAGACGGGCATATCCTTCTTTCCGCAAGATCTCCAGCTGCTCCTTCATATCCCGGCCTTCCGGCAAGACAACCGGGGCGAATACGGCAAAACGAGTCCCCTCTGGGTATCGCATGACCTCCTTGATAATATCGCTCACCTGATGTTTTTTCACCTCGGTGCCGGAAACTGGCGATATCGTCTTCCCGACGCGAGCATATAACAAGCGTAAATACTCATAAATCTCGGTAGATGTACCGACTGTGGAACGCGGATTACGGGTATTCACCTTCTGCTCGATAGCGATAGCGGGCGGTATTCCTTAATATAGTCGCATTCCGGCTTACTCATCCTTCCCAAGAACTGGCGGGCGTAAGCGGATAAACTCTCTACATACCGGCGCTGTCCCTCCGCATAAAGGGTATCGAACGCCAACGATGATTTTCCACTCCCCGACAGCCCGGTTATCACCACCAGCTTGTCCCTCGGAATCTCTACATCTATATTTTTCAAGTTGTTGACACGTGCCCCCTTGATGAAAATCGAATTGCTCTCAGACATATTACCTTTATCTTTTTCTTTAACGCAAAGATAGCCAAAACTAACCGATTCTGCCCTATCTTCATCGAACTAATTCACACAGTTAGACAGGGTGTGCCTCGTCCCTACTGCCAAGTAAATAAAATAACAAGGGTGAAATATTTCATATTTACAGGGAATCTTCTACATTTGTTGAAAATTTCATAGACAAACACAGCAAGGCACCCATGTACATTAAATATTTTCGCTTCTTAGTAGCGATTCTCTTTTGTGCGATAACCTCATGTTCTACGGTTCGCGAGAAGCCTCGTCCGGCTACGAGTACGGGCAAGGAGGCCAAGCGAGAGTTTAGGGGAGCATGGATACAGACCGCTTTTCAAGGCGAATACAAGGATATGACTCCCGCCCGGATGAAAAAAGACTTCATCCGCAAGCTTAATTACCTGCAAGCATGCGGCATCAACGCCATCATCTTTCAGGTGCGCCCCGAGGCGGACGCTTTCTATAAATCCGATATCGAGCCGTGGAGTCGCTTCTTCACCGGAGAGCAGGGCGTAGCCCCGGCAGGTGAGTTCGACCCGATGGCCTTCCTAATCCAAGAATGCCATAAACGGAACATGGAGTTTCACGCTTGGTTGAATCCTTACCGGGCGAGCACGGCGGGAAACACCCGTTTCGCCGATTCCCACATCTATCATAAGCATCCCGAATGGTTTGTCACTTATAATAAACAAATCCTTTTCGACCCGGGATTGCCGGAAAGCCGTCAGTTTATTTGCCGGGTAGTGCGTGATATCGTCGGCCGTTACGACGTGGACGCTATCCATATGGACGATTATTTCTATCCCTATCCCGTAGCGGGTATGCCTTTCCCGGATGATAACAGCTTCCGCAAATACGGCTTGCGAAAAGGATACAGCGAGGCGCAAAGGAACGATTGGCGCCGGGAGAACGTGAATACCCTGATCCGGGAATTGAAACGTACCATCTTGCTCACCAAGCCTTGGGTACGCTTCGGTATCAGTCCCTTCGGCATCTACCGCAACAAGAAAAGTACCGCGGACGGATCGGGTAGCAATACCAACGGCCTGCAAAACTACGACGACCTCTACGCCGATATCACCTATTGGGTACAGCAAGGTTGGATCGATTATAACATCCCCCAGATCTATTGGGAGATCGGACACCCGGCGGCGGATTACATCACGCTTATCAAATGGTGGGACAAAAACGCCAACGGAGGTCATTTATATATCGGGCAAGACGTGGCCCGCACCATGAAAGCGGACCAATTAACCCGCAAGATGCGTTATGAGCGTGCCTTGCCTCACGTGAGCGGCAATTGTTTCTGGCCCGCCAACGAGATTCTATGGAACAACAAGGGCGTAGCCGACAGCCTGAAACGGAACTACCACCGTTACCCGGCCCTTATCCCGGCCTATACCCATATGCATAACCGTCCGCCAAAAGACGTAAGCAAGCTAAAGACCGAATGGACACCTAAAGGCTTCTTGTTACATTGGCAA
>SCPP01000499.1_pt1 | contig 15547 bp, 19 predicted proteins | sample 6106811 | NCBI WGS metagenome assembly SCPP01 (sample SAMN10720449, study PRJNA508395) | human gut metagenome | isolation source: Participant 2 stool, 15 month | host: Homo sapiens | collected 2018
AAAGCACTTAGTGACGATGGTAAGAGTAGGAAGGATGTAATAGGTAATATTTTCCGGAACTCAAAATCAGAATGATAAATGGCTATTTATTAAGAGATGTAATAAATAAGGTTAATGAAATCCATTTTGATTCAACAGAGAGCCTCAATCTTTTAGGGACTATTTATGAGACAATGTTGAAAGAAATGAGAGATGCAGCTGGAGATAGCGGTGAGTTTTACACGCCAAGAGCAGTCGTAAAATTTATGGTTAAAATGATTGATCCACAGATCGGGGAATCTGTATTGATCCAGCATGTGGAACAGGTGGTTTTAACAGAGGCATATACACACCTTGCTGAGGCAGGAAAAACAGTCAAAGATTTAAAGATAATTCAGACCAAATCGATAATAGGTCAGGAAGCTAAACCATTGCCATATTTTGCATAGTTCAAATGAATTTAATTTTGCATGGATTGAATATCCACAAATAACATTTGGCAATACACTTGAGCGAAAAATCAGCGAAATTGGTGACAATGAGAGAGTAGATATTGTTTTAACTAATCCTCCTTTCGGAGGAGAGGAAGAAGACGGTATAAAGGCCAATTTTCCGCCAGATATGCAAACGGCTGAGACTGCGCTACTCTTTTTACAATACATAATACGTAAGCTGAAAAAGTATAACGGGAAGACTTATGGTAGAGCAGCTGTGGTAGTCCCTGATGGTTTTCTGTTTGGAACCGGCGTATGTGAGAAGATAAAAGAATCTCTAGTTCAAAACATGAATTTGCATACTGTTGTCAGATTGCCTTTTGGAGTTTTTGAACCATACACTCCAATACGAAGTAATATCTTGTTCTTTGAGAATAGACCGAATCCAAATGGTGGAACGTGGTTCTATGAAGTTCCGATTGCGGATGGTAGGAAGAAATATTCTAAGACGAAGCCTATATTGTTTAGTGAGTTTAGTGATTGTATTTCTTGGTTGGAAAATAGAAAAGAAGATGAGCATGCATGGTTCGTATCTAGCGAAGATTTGAAGGCAAGAAATTATGATTTTGCTATTAAAAATCCTAATGTCATTAAACAGATGGATGAAAGAAACTTAGATGAAATATATGCATCAATGAGGGATTCGTCAAATGAGATTGTAAAAATTCTTGGAGAAATTAATAAGATAATAGGAGGCTGATATAGTGGGATTACAATTTAAAAAATTATCGGCATTCCTAAAAGAAACCAATGTTAAGGAAAGTATAGATAATTCTGTTGAATATAAATGTGGCGGTGTAAGACTCAATGGAATGGGTATATTTGTGAGAGAAATCAAACTGGGTTCAGACATACAAAAACAATGGGTAATGCACAAAGTTAAAGAGAATAATGTTATTTATAGTACATTGTTTGCAGATAAAGGTGCATTTGCAATAGCTACAAAGAAAGATGAAGATCTTATATTCTCAGAAAAGTTTGTAAGTTTTGAAATTATTGATCCTGAAGTGTTACCAGAGTATTTTGCATGTCGTTTTCCAGACGGATTATTTGTCTTCACAGTGTAATGAGTTCAAAACAGGAATGGCGGCATAGTTTATCGCATTCTAGTAAGAAGAAGGTACTTAACTTATCAATTCCTGTGCCAGATAAGCCTGCTCAGATAAGAATAGTCAAAGAATATGAAGCATATGAAAAGTGTAGAGTTAAGTTGGAAGACGAAGCAGATAATTTACTTAGCTCAGCTCAGGCAGTAATCAAAGCGATTTGTTATGGAGCATATGGATGTGGAGACTACGCCATTAGTTTCATTGGGTAAATATTAATAGACCTATAGAGTTGACACCGAGAAATGTATAAACAGATTACGGTTAAATTACATGGTAATGGTGTTGTGCTACGAAAGCTTGAAGATGGTGGGAATATTAAGAGCAAACAGTTTGTTGTAAAAACAAATGACTTAATTTATTCAAAAATAGATGTTAAATCAGGTGCCATAGGATTTATTCCAAGCGAATTGGAGGGTGGCGTTGTTACGGCAGATTTTCCATTAATTCATATGCCAGACATGGCAGAAATAGATCGTAATTTTTAATGATTTATTTTTCCAGTGAAGTTTTGTGAAAAAATGGAAGATAAATCAAAAGGAACAACAAACCGTGTCAGAACGAAGAAGAGTGCATTCCTTGATACGGTGGTTCCATGGGGGACAGACGACTATCGTAGAGAGACAGTATTGCAATATAAAATCTTATGTAGAATGTTAGATGATTTATGTAAACGCACATAAGAATCCAAGAAGATGCCCCCAAATTGACATCAAAATATTTGAATAATTTGTTAGGAATATCGTGACAGCGTAAGCGCAAAATATTGCTACGCTGCCCATGAATCACGCTTGCACCAAAATGATAGATGCGTTTTTTGCTCTATGTTTAGTTTTGACAGTTCGCTTTTGCAGTCTCGCTCCATGGGGCAAGCTGTTCCAGCTGTTCATCTGACATTTTAGCGTCTGGTCGCTGTGATAAGAGGTATGTCAGATATTTGTAGGTATTCAGGTCATTCGCTTTTGCCATCTCAACCATTGTATACACAATAGCGCTAGAGGCAGCTCCCTTTCGGACTGGCACTAAACAGCCAGTTCTTCCGGCCGATCGTGAATGGTCTGATTGCATTCTCGCTAAGATTATTGGATAAACTGCAATGACCGTCTTCCAGATAGGTCATCAGGGTGTCTTTCCGATTTTGGGCATAGTTCACCGCTTTCGCCAAACGGGTTCCTTTGTTTGGGTGCTGTTGCTCCAGCCAATTCCAGAATGCATCCAGTATCGGCTTCTCCTTTTCAAGACGGAACTGTTTTCTCTGCTCCGCAGTATGCTTTTTTGTTTTTGAGTATCTCTCACAATCAAACAGCTTGGAGCAGAATTGTACTCCTGCACCGCCGGAAGGCTGTAATCATACTCTTTCCCTTTCGGTATGGCATCTGTGAAGTAACGTCTCACATGTGCCCAGCAAGAGCAGCGTTTGATATCCGGCAGATTATTATAACCCTGGTATCCATCCGTCTCCAGATATCCGCTGAACCCCTGTAGGAAAGATGCTGCATGGAACTTTGCCCTTGTCTCTGTGTAATGGTAGAGCAGGATCGGCGGAAGTCCATCTTCTCCACTGCGGAAGAGCCACATCCAGGAATCCGTTTCAGGATTACGCCCCGGCTCATTCAGTACCTGGACCCGGGTCTCATCTGCCATCAGATATTTACGCATCCGTAACTGACGGTGAAAATAATAATAAACATGACGGAGATAATTTTCGGCACAGTAAATGATCCAGTTAGCAAGCGTAGCCCGGCTGAATGGGACACCCAGCTGCGTCCATTCCGATTCTTGCCGGTTTAATGGCAGACCATTCTGGTACTTCTGGTGCATTGCCCATCCGACAACGGATTCCGATGCATAACTTTCCGGGATCAATGGGTCCTGAACAGGGGCTTTGACAAATGTCTGATCATCCGGATGTTCCTCTGATATGGCACACTCCGGGCATTTATAGGTTTCACGATAGATATTTACTACTTTTCCCTTGGCAGGGGTAAAACGAAATTCATGGCGGACGAATTCTTTCCCAATACATTCCATCTGCGTTCCGCAGGCTGGACAGTTTCGCTCCTCTTCCGGAAGAGAAATGACCTCATCGCAGGAAGTAACATTTTTAAAGAGATCTGCATGTGTCCGTCTTGCTTTTCTCTTATGTTCCGGAACAGTGATGTCATCAGGAAGTTCCTGTTCCCATGTCGGATCTGCTTCCTGCTCGGCTTCATCAAAAAGATTCAGCTGGCCATCGATATCTTTCCGTTTTTCACTGGAAGTACCAAAAAGTTTCTTCGTGAGATATTCAATCTGCTGACGAAGGTTTTCTTTTTCCAGCCGGTCTGCTTCCAATGTTTTTTGTAAAGACTGGATCCGTTCTGTCTGTGTGGAAATCGTCTTATTCAGTTGGTTGATCATGTCCTTGTACGCAAGGATTTTTGAATCTTTTGAATTACCAGCCATATGTTTTCTGCTCCTTTTTTACTGCTCTTATTATACCATAAAAAGCAATGAAAAAGAAGCAGAAAACCCAGTATTTACAAGGGATTTCAGACATGATACAGGGTGTGGAAAGCTCTCCATTTTTGTTGGTTGGCATAGAGTTTTTACATGATCATTCCGTAGGTTTGAATGCTTTTGGTTGTTCCATTTCAAGACCGGACATGCACCAGTCGAACTGCTGCCAGGTCAGCTGCTTTACTTCCAACTGATTTCTGGGCCAGCGGAATCTGCCCTGGACTTCCATACGTTTATACAGCAGCACAAATCCGTCAGATTCCCAGAGCAAAGCTTTGATCCTGTCACAACGTTTTCCACAGAAAAGATACAGGGCACTTCGCCTTGGATCCATATGGAGTTGATCCTCTACAACAGCACACAGCCCGTCAATCGATTTCCGCATATCCGTTCTGCCTGTTACGATATAGATTTCATCGGCGGCTGTGATATCCCCTAACATTCCAACTCCTTCACAATGCGAAGCGTTTGAGCCAGAAGCTGAGGATCTGTTCCATTTGGTATTGTTAGATGAAAGCTTCCTACAGACAGCTTCATTGGCTCTGCTACGGAAAGGTTATTTCTTTCCGTAGCTACCGGAATCACATTTAATGGCTGTTCATAAGGAAGCGGGTCAGTATCATGAAAATCCACTCTGACAACTTCCTGGCTTTCTGGTGCACGATAGCTGCGTCCGGTTGACGCCGGCAAATCCACACAACCTTTCTGACGCAGTCTTTTTACCCAGTTGTAAAAAGTTCCTGGCTTGATATCATGTTCCACACACCATTGATGATCTGTCAATCCACTTTGACGGCATTCCATGATGAGACGGTATTGTTCTTCGGCAGGTATTCTTTTGCTTCTCATGAGCACACCTCCATAACTTGAATAAAGTAAAATGCTCGCATCTATCATTTCCAGCAAGAGAAGATGAAGTGAAATGCTTGCATTCTCTAATGATTATTATGGAATAATTTTTAGGGCAACACAATCCGTCGAATTATTTTGCGCTTACGTGACAGCAAAGCGGCCTCTGGCATAGTACCGGAGACCGTTATCTTTTTAATCTTTTTTATAAAACTTTGTTTCATACCCATCGCCTCTAATCAGGATATCTGGCATCCAGTCTGGAGACCTACTCATGATATTGCAGATGGATTTGTAATCAACATCTTGGCTGTATTCGATGATGAGCTCATCATGGACATGACCGCATAAAGCAGTGGGAGAGGTAACGCATAGCCAAACAGAGAAGATCTCTGGAGACTGCCTGGAGACCGTTTCAAGTTTTGTGTAAACTCAAAAAACTGATATAAGATATGTCATTAGTTATTCTGGGCAGAGCCGATTTTTTGAGGTTCTGCCCTTGCTTGTATTATAATGCAGTTTCCAGACATGTCAAGCAGGGCTGGCTGGGCCAGCCAGCCCTGAAAGGCCAGAAACAGCTTATAATCCGGATAATCGTTCTTCAAAAAATATTTCCAGCTGCGAATGGATCTGTCCCCAATCCTGTCGGTGTCCAGTCCATTTTTTCGTGATATCCACCATGGCCAGATACAGCATTTTCAGGAGACTCTCATCCGAAGGGAATACCGTCTTGGATTTCGTGACCTTCCGCAGCTGCCGGTTAAATCCCTCGATGGTATTCGTGGTATAGATTAAGCGGCGGACCGCTTCCGGATACTTGAAATACGTTGAAAGATTCGCCCAGTTATCCTTCCATGATTTTGCGATTTTGGGATATTTCCCGCTCCATTTCTCATCAAAACTATCCAGTTCAGCTCGTGCGATTTCTTCCGTTGGAGCTGCATATACATGTTTCAGATCAGCCATCAACGGCTTGAGTTCCTTATAAGAAACGAACTTTGTCGTATTCCGGATCTGATGAATGATACACTGTTGGATCTCAGTATCCGGGAAAACGGCTTCAATCGCCTGTGGAAAGCCTGTCAGGCCGTCTACGCATGCGATCAGGATATCTTCTACGCCACGGTTTTTCAGTCCGTTCAAAATGGAAAGCCAGAACTTTGCACTCTCATTTTGCCCTACATACATGCCGAGCACGTCTTTATGCCCTTCCATGTCGATTCCGATAGCGACATAAACCGCACGTTTTACAATCCTGCCTTCATTACGGACATGGTAATGGATAGCGTCCATGAAAACGACCGCATAGATTTCCTCCAAAGGCCGTTCCTGCCATTCTTTTACGATGGGCAGGATTTTATCCGTGATCCTGCTGATGGTGCTGTCAGAAATCTCGATGTCATAGAGTTCCCGCATATGGCTTTCGATATCATTCGTAGTCATTCCTTTGGCATACATGGAGATGATCTTTTCTTCCATGTCCTGAGTGACCGTATTCTGATACTTTTTGACGATCTGTGGTTCAAACTCTCCTTTCCGGTCTCTTGGGATATCAATCTCCATATCGCCGTAGCTGGTATGCATGGTCTTCTGGGAATGGCCATTTCTGGAATTATCTGTTTCCTTGTTCCGATAATCATACTTGGAATATCCCAGTTCCTCATCCATTTCCTGATCCAGGGCACCTTCCAGGATGATGGACATCATATCCCGCATAATGGAATTGACATCCGTTCCATCCTTGACCGTTACATTGTTCTCTTTCAGGTAGTTGCCCATCATTTCCCGAAGAGCTGCTTTTTGTGGGGTATCCTTTTTTCTTGCCATAAAATAAACCTCCAAACTGGTAAGTCTATCTTTCATCAGTTTGAAGGTTTACACAAACTTTGGGATACTCCCACTGCCTGCACAATGTTCTCAACGAATTTCGGACCGTAGCTTTCGATTCGTTCCCATTTCTTAGTGGAGCCGATACCTTCATAGGTTACGGATTCACCGCCGAATCGATTTTCTCCGATACGAGGCTTGACGTAGCTAAGAGTTCTACCGGAAGGAAGTTTGATGAAGAGCATTCCGCTTCGGCAGAGAAATTTGATTCCATTTACCTCTGTAGGAATCTTCATTTTGATAGCAGTCTTTACGGCATTATCCACATTCCACCAGAAGGCAGTAATATTTGGATTGGAGGCACGCCAGGAATCCACAAGTGGTTGAAGTTCATCCTCTGTTAATCCCATATCCAAAGCTCCCATAGATATAAGAGCACCGACGGAACCACCATATCCTAAAGCAAGCTCTGCGATTTTGCCCTTCTGTCTGAGGTGAGAATTGATACCGTGCTTTTCGACCGGTACTCCAAACATCTGACTGGCAGAAGCACAGTAGATGTCCTTACCTTCAGCGCATACCTTGGAACGCCAGGTTTCACCTGCAAGGTATGCCAGAACTCTGGCTTCGATTGCAGAGTAGTCAGATACCACGAATTTGTATCCTGGTCTTGCAATAAAGGCGGTACGAATCAGCTGGCTTAAAGTATCTGGGATATCATCGTAAAGCAGTTCCAAAGAATCATAATCACCGGTACGGACAAGTTCACGAGCATCAGCAAGGTCATTCATATGATTTTGCGGTAGATTCTGTAACTGAATTAAGCGACCGGCCCATCTTCCTGAACGATTGGCACCATAGAACTGGAACATGCCATGAGTTCTGCCATCCTTACAGACTGCATTCTGCATTGCCTGGTATTTCTTCACAGATGACTTTGCAAGCTGGAGTCTGAGTTTAAGAGCATCGGCAACATCACCGTCGGTATCTTTTATCATAGCTGCCACATCTTTTTTACCAAGGGATTCAGCCTCAATGCCGTTATCAGAGAGCCACTGCTTCATCTGAACTACTGAGTTTGGATTATCAAGGTTAGTAATATTCTGCATAGCAATCATAAGCTCTGCTTTGGACTTTTCATCAAATGCAATGGCATTTTCTACCACATCCATATCCAGCATGATTCCGCGGTCATTGATTTCCTGGTCGAGATGGTATTCTTCCCATACGAAGTCAGGGACCGGGAATTTAGATAATCTCTGTTTAATCGCCATTTCTACGTCAACATCACGTTTGTTATAGGTTTTGAAGGTTTCCCATTTATCAGGGGCATGCTCTGGAAGATTTCTGGTTCTGCCGCCATTTACCTTAGTCGGCTTGCAAGGGCAGCAGAAGTATTTGATGAGATCTTTGCCTTCCTTCATTTTTTGATCCTGCAGCTTAAGGACAGCACCGACACCTTCAAGAGAGAGTGGTAAGCCCATATAGGCTGACCATATCATGGCACACTTCCATGAGGATGGATCCAGATATTTGGAAGCAGGATCTTCGGGAATACCGTAGCCTTTGAAATGCTCAGGGTTATGCCTTTTTAACCAATTGGATAAACAGATTCTTTCAAAATTGGCATTGAAAGCCCATTTTGTAACTGTATCATAAGATAATGCTGTAAGGATATCATCGGGAATGGTATCGCCACAGGCAAGGTCAAATACCTGTACTTCACCACCATCTATGGATACACCAAACAGTAGTATTTCAAAATCATCAGACTCAGCGTACTTGTAAGCTCCGCATTTGGAGATATCTACATCGCTATAGGTCTCTAAATCAATTGACATTTCATTCATAGATTTGCTCCTTTATAAAAATGGCAGCGGAACTGATTAGCACCGCCGCCTGTTTATTACTGCTCCTTATTCTTCAGGAGCTCTTCCTTACGCTTCTTTTCACTGCGGCGATCATCACGGATAAATGTATAAATCATATATCCGAAGCCACCTGTTATTGCTGCAATCCATATGCAGCCAAGTACTGTTGCGATAAGATTTGCCATTGCATTCACCTACTTTCTTAGATTGTCACAGGCGGCAGCAGTATTACTACCGCCTGCTTGGTTGCCGTTGTTACATTGGATTTATTCGAGGAAATCGTCTTCTTCATCAGAAGCGAAATCATCCTCAGCTCTGGATTTGCCTCCAAGAGGTTCACCGTCTCGAATCTTCTGGAGATTATTGAGACCGCATGCGATTCCTTTATTTCCGTTGCTGTTGAAAGCGTAGAGATTGATGGAAGCTCTGCCGTAGACACCGGAATACACTTCGGATCTCTCAAGGATAGGCTGATGGTCTGCATCGACGATGCCAGGCGCAGAAGCGCTGTTCGCATTGATGAAATATGCATTTGCATAAGCCGAATCGTCAGGTCTCTCTAAGTCACCATCACGAAGAGGTGTTTTAAGGATAGAGAGCGCAGGAACGGTTTTGCCATTTCCTTTAAGTTTGCTCTGACCTTCCTCATAAGCGGCTTCGATAGCTGCCTTAATCTTGTTAACAGTTACGGTGTCGGACTTTGGAATGATGGGGAAACACTGTACTTCGGTGCGCCTCCGTTGATGCTCTTTGCATCCCATACATTCGCATAGCTCCAACGTGTATTTACTCCTGTGATTACCTTTGTAGGGTTCTGAATCTTTGCCATAATATTGGCCCTCCTTTATTTGTCTTGTGATATAAGTCCACGGAATCATTTCGTGCTTTGCACTTTCATGATTCCTACGGAAATTCGCAATCCGCCTTATCAGGCTACTTGCTCATTTCCGTTGTTGTCTCTAATGCTTAAACAGATATGTCTGCGAGCAGCCAATCTGTTTTAAGCATTGAGACTGGACTTATACGCTAAAAATCTATTGCTGTATTCATTGCCGGTCTCTTATCGGATTCCGGTACCAATGCTGGTTTACCTGGTGGCTTATATACAAGCTCACCTAATAGCTCTTCAAATTTCTTCTTTCCGATCAATGTGCTCATGGCAGTGATGCCAAGAAGCTTCTTCTCATACGGGTCGTAGCCCGCATCTTTTACTTTGAATGCCACAGCGGCTTCATCAGTAAATTTTCTATTGGATCTTCCTTCTACGATTTTCCAACCATCGAAGTGAACACCGGACTGAGCCTGCTGTAAGGCATATTCTTTGATGTCATTTCCCCAGGAAATCATTTCATCCACCTTTGCTAAGATAGCGGCGATTTCTATGTCATCCAGGGTAGCTGGCATTTCAAAGTCATATTTTGCAAGCTCAAGATTGTATTCTGCACGCTTTCTGCAGGTGGCTTTTACCTTACAGAACTGACAGTGATCGCCAGCCTTGAATTCTCCTTCGCCTACATAAGCAAGCAATGCGGTAGGTGCCAGAACTTCGTCAGCCCATTTCAGAAGATCCTCTCTGGAAATGGTGTAAGTGCTGATGTTGTCACGTCTTGGCTGGAAGATGGTCATTTTAATCTGATTAATGTCATAGATATCACCGAAAACTTCCAATGCACCTAAGGCGTAGCACATCATCTGGCTGTTTCCACCGTGTTCCTCATCACCGGCACTTACCAGGACACCAAGACCGTGTTTGTAATCGATAATCTGTAGAACCTCATCTGCAACGATGACACAGTCACCGGTTCCAAAGCCGTTTTCAACCCAGCGGGAGAAGTCCAGTCTCTGCTCAATCATGACCTGTGGATCCTTACAGAATTCCTTGGCTGCTTCGATTTGTTCCAAAACATAATTCCTGTATTCCTCTGCGCAGTTTTGCATTTCAGCATCGTAGAATGTCAGGTTTTCTGTCGGATCAGTGACAGCTCTGCCAAGAGCTTTTTCCACAAGATAGGCGCACAGCTCATGACAATCGGTTCCCTGCTGTGCATATTCGGATGTTTGATCCGTAATATTGGCACAGAGCTTTGCGCTTGGTGGGCAGGCTAACCATCTGTGGCTGGCAGAAGCGGAAAGGTATGCATGTTTAGGCATTTCCAATCACCTCTGCTTCCTTAAGAATGGCTGCATAGTCATCAGGATTTACCTGCTTTAACTGCTGAGCACCATATTTCTCAAGAAGCTCTTTGACTTCCTTCTTATATCCGGCGGCTGATTTGGAAGCGAGTACTGCACGAACATCTTCCTTGGTATAGGTAGGTTCCGGTGTTCCCTCTGCTTTAGCCGGTTCAGAAGCCTTTGTAGCTTTCTTGGTTGACTTGGATTCTTTTTTTTCGGGTGCTTCTTCGGTAGAAGAGAAGATGTCTTTGATTGCGTTAGCAGCTTTGATCATTCCTTCGCCGCAGGCAATCATTTCATCAAGCGCCTGCGATAATTCACTCATTTTGCTCATCTTGTTTTCCTCCATTTTCTGTATTCTGTTGTCTTAGATTGGCTGCCAGTCGTTTGGCTACAACACTGATTGCGATGAGAGTGTCAATAAGCTCTTCATCAATGGACGGTGTAGCCTGCTGGCTTTTATCAATCGTTTCTGTCTGCATCTGCAGCACCTCACTTTCCGAATGACTTTCGTGCCTTTCTATCTTCCTAAGCGCATCTGGAAATTGTTTTTCCGGTCGGGAGCATATTTTTAAAAAGTTTTGAAAAGAGCCAGGGCATTTTTCGCTTATATAAGGAAGCGATGCTGCTCTGGCTGTTGCTTGTAAATATTTTTTTAATTCGACCGGAAAAGTGTAGGTCAAACCCGCTTAGGAAGTTAGGAGGATTTTATTCCTTACTTTATAGAAACGAGGTTTGAGATATGCAGGTAACGATTTTTACAGCAAACTGCATTGGTCAGGCCGCTAACTGTAGCTATCCCAATAAGGTGACAGTAGTCACGCCGGAGCAGCTTCGGGAGGCGGTGAAGGCAGATCATGTTTGCGCAGAGTACAAAGGAAATTATCGAGGTATTGGTAATTTCATTCGTTCGGATGTGATTGTCATGGATATTGATAATGACCATTCAGAGGAACCGGCAGAGTGGATTACAGCCGAGAAGTTGGAGGAAATATTCCCTGATATGGAATATATGCTTGCTTCCAGTAGACATCATCTACTTCCGAAGGAGGGCAAGTCAGCTAGACCGAGATATCACATCTATTTTCCTATTTCAGAGATTGCAGATGCCAAAGTGTACGGGAATCTGAAGAAGGCGTTGCAGAAGGAGTATCCCTTCTTTGATGGAAATGCATTAGATGCAGCAAGATTTATCTTCGGTGCTGATTGTGAAGAAGTACTGGTACATGATGGCTGGATGACTATTGATGAAGAAATTGATGTCAGTCAGTTAGCTGAGGAAGAAGATTTTGATTCCGAGGATTCGGAGAGCGCATCTGGTGGGCAGATTCTGGAAGGTAGCAGAAACAATACTATGAGTCGTTTTGCCGGGCGTGTGCTGAAACGCTATGGAATTACTGAAAAGGCATATGAGGCATTTTAGAACATGCAAAGAAGTGTGATCCGCCGCTACCGGAGTCAGAGCTTAAGACTATCTGGAACAGTGCAGTGAAGTTCTTCAAGAAAAGTATCGTGAATCAGGAGGGGTACGTACCACCTGATGAATATAATACAGATTTTGAAAGTGCTTCATTAAAACCTGAAGATTATTCGGATATCGGACAGGCAAAGGTGTTGGTTCGAGAGTATGGAAATTAACTGAAATATACCAGTGCTACAGACTTTTTAAGATTCGATGGCGAATGTTGGCGAGAAGATAAGCAGATGGCGATTGGAGCTGTTGAGGAATTCTTGGATCTGCAGCTTCAGGATGCTATGGATGAAGTGGCAAGAGTTGAGAAGGCTTTGGAGAATGCAGGTGTACCGAAGGAATCTATCCAGGCTGGTCCGAAGGAGCTTCTTAAAGAGGTTGATGGAAAGCTTATTCATTTGGTTTATATGCTGATGGGAGCCCAGACTTATTTGAAATTTGTGCAGAAGAGACGTGATTACAAATATATTGTGTCTGCGGCAAATACGGCGAAGCCGATGATTGCTATTTCCGTGTCTGATTTGGATAAAAACGAGAATCTGATTAACACACCTTATGCAACCTATGACCTTCGAAAAGGGCTTGCAGGGGAACTGCCGCATAATCCTGAGGATCTGATTACAAAGATTACGGCCTGTTCACCTGGAGAAGAGGGAAAACAGATATGGCTAGATGCCTTGAATCTTTTCTTCTGCAAGGATCAGAAACTGATTGATTATGTGCAGGAAACTGTTGGTATGGCTGCAATCGGCAAGGTGTATCAGGAGCATATGATTATTGCTTACGGCGGTGGTGCCAATGGTAAGAGTACCTTCTGGAACACTATTTTCAGAGTGCTTGGCAATTATGCAGGAAAGCTTTCAGCTGAGGCACTGACTATGAATTGCAAGAGAAATGTGAAGCCGGAGATGGCGGAGCTTAAGGGAAAACGTCTCATCATTTCTTCGGAAATGGAGGAAGGTATGAGACTGAATACCGCTGTGGTGAAACAGCTTTGCTCTACAGATGAGATACAGGCAGAGAAGAAATATAAGGATCCGTTTTCCTTTGTACCGTCACATACATTGGTTCTCTATACAAACCATCTTCCAAAGGTAGGAGCCAATGATGACGGTATCTGGAGAAGGCTGGTGGTCATTCCCTTCAATGCAAAGATTACAGGTAAAAGTGACATCAAAAATTATGCGGATTATCTGTTTGAGCATGCAGGTCCTGCAATTATGAGCTGGATTATTGAAGGAGCGAAGAGAGCGATTGATAAGAATTTCCATACAACACTTCCGGATGTCGTAGAGGCTGCTGTCCAGGCATACCGCGAGGAAAATGACTGGCTGGGGCAGTTTCTGGAGGAATGCTGTGAGATGGATCCTTCCTATAATGAGAAATCGGGTGAATTGTATCAGGCTTACAGAGCACATTGCATGCAGAACGGTGAATATATCCGCAGTACGACGGATTTCTATTCTTCGATGGACAAGGCTGGCTATAACCGTATTCGTAAGAATACCGGAGTGCAGGTCGTGGGATTGAAGCTTAAGGAAGGACAGGATTTTTTGGAGTAAGAAAAAGCCATTTTGTGTAGGTCGTTAACCTCAGTACATAAAAGTCCCTTTAGGAAGAATTTGAATAAATATCTGCTTAAGAGAGTTTTACGGAACGAGGTACTCGACCTGCACACCTGTTAAGAATGATGGAGGCGTCCGATGCGTGAAAAATATATTGAACAGAAATTAGTGAGAGAAGTTAAAAGCGTGGTGGCTTGTGTGAGAAATGGAATTCCGGTACTTCAGGCTGGCCCGACCGACTTGTTTTATTACCTGATGGGAAATTTGGGTTGGTGGAAGTGAAGGCGTCCGGGAAAGAAGCCAAGAGTTTTACAGGAGCACAGGCATGACCAGTTAAGGTCTCTTGGATATAAAGTATTCGTCCTGGATGATGCAGGACAGATTGGGGGATTCTTGATGGAATACAAACCACATGATTATCAGCAGTTTGCAATCAATTATATATTAGAACACCCGATAGCAGCCGTGCTACTTGGGATGGGACTTGGTAAGACCAGTATTACGTTGACAGCCATCGAGCAGCTTATGTATGACAGCTTTGAGGTAAGTAAGGTCTTGGTGGTAGCACCACTTAGAGTTGCGAGAAATACCTGGAATGATGAAATCCATAAGTGGAATCATCTGAAACACCTGAGATATTCCATTGTTCTTGGTTCAGCAGCAGAGCGGAAAAGGGCTCTGGAGGCGGATGCAGATATTTACATTATCAACCGTGAAAATCTGCAGTGGTTGATTGAACAGAGTGGCGTGAATTTTTTCTGGGATATGGTAGTTCTGGATGAGCTATCCAGCTTTAAGAATTGGAACAGTAAGCGCTTTAAGGCATTTATGAAGGTTCGGCCAAATGTGAAAAGGGTAATTGGGCTTACTGGTACACCTTCCAGCAATGGACTGATGGATCTGTTTGCAGAATTTAAATGTCTGGATATGGGAGAAAGACTTGGCAGATTTATCAGCCAGTATCGTGTGAATTATTTTGTGCCAGACAGGATGAATGGTCCGATTGTTTATTCGTACAAGCTGAGGCGTGGTGCAGAGGAACAGATTTATGAGAAAATTTCCGATATCACGATTTCCATGAAAGCCTTGGATCATCTTCAGATGCCGGAACTTATCAGTAATGAATATCCGGTTTATATGGATGCCGATGAGGCAAAGATATATGCGGACATGGAAGAGGATTTATTTATTCCTTTGAAGAAGGGAGAGATTACAGCGGCAAATGCAGCAACTCTTTCAGGGAAGCTCCTTCAGATGGCAAATGGTGCTGTGTATTCAGATGAGGGAGACGAAATCGTTATTCATGATCAGAAGCTGGATGCCCTTGAGGATATGATTGAAGCGGCAAATGGCAGACCTGTTATGGTAGCGTACTGGTTCAAACATGATTTATCAAGGATTATGCGAAGGCTTACTGAGAAAAAGATTCCTTTTGAAAAACTGGATTCTGAGAGCATCAGAAAATGGAATCGTGGGGAACTGCCTGTGGCATTAATACATCCAGCTTCTGCCGGGCATGGTTTGAATTTGCAATCAGGTGGAAATACCCTGATTTGGTTTGGACTTACCTGGAGCCTGGAGCTATATCAACAGACGGTGGCGAGACTTTGGAGACAGGGACAGACTGCGGAGACGGTGGTAGTTCAGCATATCATTACTGCGGGCACGATAGATGAAAGATGTCATGAAGGCTTTAGCAAATAAGGATATG
>SCPP01000572.1_pt1 | contig 15518 bp, 18 predicted proteins | sample 6106811 | NCBI WGS metagenome assembly SCPP01 (sample SAMN10720449, study PRJNA508395) | human gut metagenome | isolation source: Participant 2 stool, 15 month | host: Homo sapiens | collected 2018
ATATCGTTGTTGACTTTTTGAGTTTTCCCAATTGGTTGCAGAAAAATATGGATCTTTGGCCAGTACGATCGCTGTTCCATTAATCTTCTCGTTCCACAACAAATCGATTGCCGTCATTTCATCAGGGTCTCGAAGCAAGTGGCAAGGACGCGGAACTCGATTTTTGAAGTCGCCGCAAGTTAGCCTGTAGTCCATCATCGTTCGAATAAACCACATGTACTCGTAGCCGAACGTGTCGCAATAACTTCTTAGATTCCATATAGATGCAGCTTCTTTGCTCGTCATTGGATCATTCTTGAAGCCTGCTGATTTCTTGCCGAAGAGCTTCAAAGACTTCTCGATAAAGACTCTCCGGTAGCACTCTGCGAACCAATACGACGCCTGCATTGGATGAAGCCGAACATAATCAAACCACCGCGTCTTCAAACTGTCGGACTGGGCAACCCTTGACGCCGGAGAGATTTTTGATACTGTTAAATATTCGTATTTTTCAAATGTTTCACTATCTCCGGCGTAACTTCCCAACCATGTAGGCAGATAAATGTCCATTTTTTCGTCCTTCTATATAGATTATTAATATATATATTATCTAAAAGGACGCATTTTTGGACATTCATCGTCCTTCTAGAAAGACCTAACCTCGGAACCAAGAGGTTCGTCGTAAGCTTGGATGATCTCGGAAACAATGCCGGATCGAACCACATCTTCGCGAGTAAAGGTAATGTGAGCAACCGTCGGCAGGTAGGAGATACGCCGAACAGCATCTACCAAACCAGACGGCCCGTGAATGTCCTGCTGAGAGTCGTCGCCGTTAATGACCACGGTTGTATCCAGCCCGATGCGAGTCAAGAACATCTTCATTTGTTTGGGCGTCGTGTTCTGCGCTTCGTCAAGAATCACAAAAGCATTCTTGAAAGTACGGCCACGGAGATAACCAAGCGGGATAGCCTCAATCGTCTTGTTTTTGAGCAGATACTCAACCCTGCCTTTGCCGAGTCGTTCTTCAAGCACCTTTCGGAAAGGCTGAAGGTATGGATCAAATTTCTCGTCAAGCTCGCCCGGAAGAAAACCCAAAGACTCCCCTGCTTCCACCGCAGGCCGCGTTACGATGATCCTTTCAACCCGCTTGTTCTCAAGAGCTTGAGCAGCCAGTGAGGCGGCAACATACGTCTTCCCTGTGCCTGCTGCGCCCGTTGCGAACGTGATGATGTGCGACTTAATTGCCGCCGTGTACTTCTTTTGCTTTTCTGTGTGAGGCTCAAACGGCTCAATCGCCTTGGCGGGCTGTCGTGTATAGAACATCTGATCGCCAGAATCGATAGAAGAACGTTGGGTCTTGTTGCGTTTGCTCATGCGGGGTTCCTTGTTAAAGAGCAGGTTCATCGTCGCGGCGGTAGTACCAGAGACCACCGGAAACGGCAAAATCAGAAACGGGGATGTAATCAAAGACGGTTTGCTTGGTCTTGGTGTCGACGTTGATGAGCGCAAAGCCCATTCCCCAACGTTCACCTTCACAATAAGAAGCGGAACGTTTGTGCCCACAGCCAAGCTGATGCCACTCGTAATGACCAAAAACGGGAGAGAAGTGAGAGTTCACCTTGTGTCGGTGATGGTGTCCGTGACAGCCGGGCATGCCCATAGACTCGCCCTGCGGCATGTGATGACAAAGCACCGAGTCGTAATAGATTCGGTAGTTGTTGGCAACTTCTTTATTGAGATCGGCCTTTGTCCAAGCGGCTAGGTCGGATTTGCTGATGTAGTTGACTTGAAACTTGTCGAGACCGAGAAGTGTCTGAATCGACATTCCGTGAAGATCGGAAAGAACCGATCGAAGAGCGGGCGTTGCGTCCGCTAAAAGTCTCCAAGATGCGTGCTTCGTGATTGCCCTCAATAAGATCGATCTGGGCGTCAGGGCAAACCTCACGGAGAGGCTTGAGGATCGCGTTATGAACGAATTTGATGCGCTCTACGGCATTCCACTCTCGGGGATCTACAGTGTACTTGCCAAATTCGGGAAGATCAAAAAGATCACCCACAATAGAAATCACGTCAGGCTGAACTCGCCGGGCGGTGTCAATCAAGACGCGAAGAAAGAAAGGATCGACATCGATATCGTGCAAATCAGACACTGCAAGAATTGTCTTGTAGCGCGTCGGATTGTCTCGGAGATACTTCTCGGCCCACCCAGCCTTTTCTTCGTTTAGCGCGCGGTAAACGTCGCTTGCAGAATGTTTGGCGGTTTGATTGCGATATTGAGAAACACCTCGCGTTTCAAGAACGCCTGCACGGCGACGGAATTCGTTAAATGTTCCGAAGTGATAAGCCCAGACACGCTCAGGAAGCGTCGTGTTGTTTCGGAACATTGCCCGTGTAATCAAGGTCTCCGGGTAGACCTGCTGCACTGCTTTTAACTCAGCGATGCAGTCTTCTTCGGTAATCGACTTAGGGTCGATTTCAGAGAAGTCAATCATTAGTTCTTATTGTGTTTGTTAATGAAGTCGACCAAATCGTTGTGTCGAATGCTGAGTTTTTTGTACTGGGAAATTAGATCGATATAACTGTGAACGAGATCTCCTACTGTTGAACCAATAAAGGGATCAATAGGTTCCGCACGGATCATCGTTTCAGCGGGCGGAACGAGTTTTTGTCCGACCACTACTGGCGCCGTAGAGCAGCCCGATAGTGTCGTCAGGAAGCCGAATATCAAGAACATCTTGATCGACAATTTCGACGCGCTTGGTTTCCTTTTTAATCTCTTGATGCCGCCTTGTTTCATTTTGAATTTTATTGGCTGTCGATTCCGAGGCGACCACTGAAGATTTAACTGTCTCATTTTCGATTTTACGCGCTTTATTTATTGCATCTAAAGCGCCAGCAGCGGTTTTCTCATTGTGCAAATGCCAGCCAAAGTAAAAGCCGATCAAACCAGAAAGAATGATGAGTGCAATGGTCAGCTTTGACGACGAGAAAAATGATTTAAGGATGGCGATCATTTCCAATAATATCCGATAGTTGATTTTTCGGATACACGCCGTGCTTGCAAATAAGGTTCTCCATATCTCGGCGATTTACCAAGCCTTGATATTTCACGTTAGAAGAAAACACCCATCTCCGAAGTTCGTTGCAAGCACCCTCATAATCGCCTGCATTTAACTTATTTAGAAGTGTCGAAGATGCGAAATTGCCTGCGCCAACGTTATAAATGAAGCTGACGTAAGCGTCATATTCACTCTGCGTAAGAGGAACCTTCACATACTTCTTAATGGTTTTTTCGGCGTGCTTTGTGTCTTGCCCAAGCAGCTTCAAAGCATCCGGCACAGAGATAAACGTATCAAGAGGCATCCGCTCATCTTTATGTCCAAAACCGATGGTTGGATCATCTCCCGGGACAGGAATATAAGCTTTTTCTTCAAAGCCTTCGAAATTGGCAATTGCGATCAGCCCCGCTCCTGACAAAGCCAAAACACCCACTTTGAATCGTTTTGCAAGATCGCTCATTAGTAGAACGCCTTGAGCAGACCCGAAAGAATCGTCATAACGACACCGCCTCCAAGCGCCCACATGATCTTCGCTGTCGTGGCAATCGTCTTGGCTGATGCCTTAGCGTAGATGTGTTCGGCTTCAAGTTTGCGAAGCCGATCATCTTGAATGTCGTAGTGTTTCTTTAGTTCAACGATAGCTTGGGAAACCATCGTGAAACGTTCCTCCAAAACTGCCAAACGCTGGAGGGTTTCCATGACTCCGCGCAGAGATTGCTTGATGTCGTCAATATCCTGCGCAAAGTGATTAATGCTGAAGTCTTCTGGATTTGCCATTTATTTATTTTTATTCTTATTTTTAGCAAACCCGATACTTGGTCTCTTAAGTTCGGGGTCTATGTGTTTTATCGCCCTCAATTAAGAGGATTTTTTGTTTCGTAAGCGGTTTTATATCGACTTATTATTTTATCTCTAATTCCCCATTTATCAACAACTTTATCCAACCAACGATGCATTGTTCGAGCCAAATAACACTCGTGACTTGTCACATTTGCCCAACATGCGCCTTTACACACATCACGGATAGGACAAACTTTGCATTTTTTGGGTGTTAATTCATCAACTTTGTTCCAATCAACACCGGTATAGATGTCTCCGACAAAGTTGGTTCCATATGGACAGGCCATAAACCGTCCGTCCACAGCAAGCGGCAGCATGCGCTCATTGATGCACCGAATGCCCCTGTAGTTCTTCTTAATCCACCACTTTCCGATGGCTTTATAAAGCGCGTAGTAGTCGCCCCACTTTGGGTCTGGATCAGATGCATATGCAATCATCTCCGTCTCAAGCATCGGTGTGATTTGAAGGATGTAGCGCTTTACCGTGTCAAGCGTTGTGTTTGTGTGCGCGACAATATTGGTTTGATGGACAAACTCCGGCAGGAATGAGCTTAAACGACGCATTTTGTTGGCAGCAACCAATCGCTCGACGTCGTCTTTGAGCTTGGGGATGTCGTTGTTTTCTTCGTACACCGTAATCGCCAAGCCATGACGGTCGAGATATCGCATCAAGTCGTAGCGAGGCGGCGGCAGTACGTCACGAAGTGAATTCTCCCCATCATAAGACGCAAACACTGAGAAGTTGTACTCGTTAAAAAACGAGATCATCTTTCGATTAAGCAGGCTTGCGTTAGTGACGAATTTGTACTCGAAGTCCTTGCCAAGCGACTCCGCAACCATCTTCATGGTGTCAAAGTACATTAGAGGCTCGCCGCCCGAAAACGTCACACGAAAGAATCCGTTGTCCCGAAGATAACCAAGCACATCTGGATTGAACTTGTAGTCGATTTTTCGGGAGTGACAGTGCTTGCAATTGAAATTGCACTGCCCTCCCATCTTCAACACACAGATCTTATTTTTCTGCATAGAGCTTCTTTTGGAGCTTGCGAACGTTCTGCTTGTGCGTTGTAATCTCTTTGAGGCATTTCTCAACAGACTTCATGTTCATTACGGAACGCTCGTCTGCTGCCAGAAGCACCGACCAAGCGTCGGAGTCAACCTTATCTTGAAGCTCAAGCGCTTCAACCATATTGCGAACAACACGGGTGATGGCGTCACATTGAGCCTCAAGATATGAGGCTGAGTTGTAAATGTCCAAATGCTGAAGCATTCTGCCTTTCTTGCGGCTCGACTCATAGGTGTCTTTAAAGATCGGACTTGCCTCCAACAGACGCCCCGTGCTTGTTTCGTCCGAACCGATCTTGTAATTGGTGAAGCCTTTAACGTTGTCAATACGGTGAAACAAGAATATGTTTACATCACCATCTTCTTCAAAACAAACCTTGGCAATGAAATTCTCGTCGTAAGCCTTGGCTGAAGGTCGAGAAACACTGTTGGAATCGACACGCTCATGCATTGGATAGACCACCTGTTTATCGCGCTCGTCGGTTTGAATGATCGCGCACATGATGACCTTGCCCTTGTAGAGCAGCTTATTCAAAACAAACTTACCGGTAACGGGGCGTTCGCAGCAGATCGTCTTGTATTTGAGAATTACCTCTTCTGAGTTCTCGTCAAGTTCAAACGAACTTGTCGGCTCTTCTTCGACATCAACAGATTCGACTCCGATGACTTCGCCCTCTTCGTCAAAAATCTCTTTGTCTTCTTTATGGGTTTTACGGGGACGATGGAAAACTGTAATCATAATTCGACAGGCGTATAACTATTGTTGAACTTAGGCATCATGTCAATGCAGGCTTTGTAGAAAATTCTCCGCATTTCACACATTTGTTCGTTTCCGGGCAAGTCACCCAAGACATACGGACAGCCTTTTTTGCAAAGCGCTGCCGCAAAGCACTCTTCGCACCTTTTGACACGCTTCTTCTCTTGAACGGCAAGGGCTAACTGACAGTTCTCGTAGATTCCGTCAAAACCAAGATCAACCGGGCCGAGCTTGCCGAATCCCGAATGGCAGACATACATGTTCCCTTGAAGATCAATGTGCGACGCATAGCGATAAGGACCGCATGCCGGGTAGAGACTTGTCGGCTGTCCTTTCGCTTCTCGCTGCAGCACTTGGTGAAGATTTGAAATAGTGCGCCAATAAAGCTCGTACTCTCTACACTCAATGTTCCCCGCCAGAATGTTCTTTATGAGGTTGTCTGTGACCTTTTCACAAGATTGTCGATACTTCTCAAAGTCAACACTGTAGAGATCTGTGGGCATCGCCCAGTTCACTTCAAGAAACTCGTGAGCAATCGGGATATCCCCGCATTTTTCGCCGATATAGTCCCATAGCCGGTAATAGTCTTGGTTATAGGCATGAATCACTGAATCAATACCGCGCATGTTGACAGAATTGAAGAGATCACAGAACTCCTTGCTGTCAAGCATGTTGACGTCACGAACTTTTGCCGTATCGGGTCCGTCATTGCTTAGAAAAATCACGCCGCGGTCAAGGCTATTGAAATATTCGACTACTTTCTCCGTTAAATTCGCGCCGTTCGTGACAATCGAATACTCAGCATTTGGACGGTCAACTCGTTCGATAATCTCCTTAATCTGCTTGAAGTAAAGCAGCGGCTCTCCTCCCCAGAATGATATTTTGACCAAATCGCGTCGTTGAAGGGCAATACCGGGATGCAAATCACAGATATGCTGAAGATATTTAATTAACTTCTCAGAGACGGTCTTCTTAATACCCGAATGAATATCTTGTTGAATGCAGTGGCGACACTTGAAATCACATGCCTCGCCAAGCATCACGCAGACACGCGTTATGTTTAGGTCGGAATAAATTTTCATTCTTCTCTTTTCTCAAAGTCCAAATAGTCACACACTGCCGTATTGATTCTCAGACACTTACATACATGCGGTGTAGCAGACTGGGACGCGAAACTGCATCGATCTCGAATTGGACAGCTCTTCTGTCCGACACAAGCTTCGAAGTCGCCTACTTCAAGCTTTCGCTTCAAAATCGTTGACATATCATCTTCGACAGTGCCGTAGATGTTCATTGTTGTTATGCCGCAAACTGATCCATCGGGAAGCACATTCAACCCATTGGATGGCGCATGTTTATAGAACGCCAATGGAGACTGGATACTTTCAACATACTGTCTGTATGACAACATGTACTTGTCATAGTTGAAGTTCTTCAGCAGCGTCTCGTCTTCATAACCAAAGAAAGGCATGAAGGTGTAATAGAAGTCGTCGCTTTCTAAGAGATCAGCGATGTACTCGTAGTTTGCGACTATGTCTTCATTGCCAGCACAAATGGTTGAATTGACGCGCAGAGTGTTGACTTGTTTAATAAGCGAGCACAGATTTTCATCTTTCAGCACATCTACACCGCGCAGGTATTCTGTGGCAGTCCCGTCGTGACTGAAGTGCAATTCAATATCTTTGTCGTTAATCCAATCGACAATCTCTTGTGTTAGGTGCGTCCCATTGCTCATAATCTTGAGATGGATTCCATCTGGGACATATGAAAATAGCTCTTTAACGCGATTTAGATATAGCAACGGCTCTCCGCCTGATGCAACCACAGCAATCGTTTTGGATGGATCTAATTGCTGCAAATACCGTCTCATCAACCCGTTTAAGCGCGGTATTCTTCGCTTTGCCATATGGCGATAGCAATATTTGCAATCTAAATCACATGCCAACCCAATTGGCACACAGACTCGTCCTAACTCAAGCATTAAAAGCCATCCGAATCACCGGAGGTTGAAGTGCAATTGCATTTACAGTTGCAGTTGTAGTTAGTCGTCCGCTTATGAATGGAATGCGAATGTGAAAGACTGGCTAATTTTTGAAGCAGTGCATAAATGTCATATGTACCCGCTTCAACGCCGGGATTGGTTCGAAGATATGTCGTAACTGATAAAAGCTGGCCCGAACCAGTTTGATCTGTTGTGTCGGTTGCTCCTGTTGTAGAGATGGCCGTTGAACCAATGTCTCGATAACCTTGTGCTGAGGCGCTGTAGTTCTTCGGACTAGCAATCGTCGCTGCCTTCAAGTTTTTAACAGTCAAGTTTTCAAGCGTCGTTTGAACCGAGCTTGTTGAATCGACACGAAGAAAGTCAGATGACTTCAAACCACCCAGCATCTCTGCGTTCAGGCCGACATTCAACTTCCCATTATTGATAGGAATCTGATCGGCAGAGTTGCCAGCGTGCTTGCCGTCAACCATGTCAGCATTCAGCCCGCCATTCACAACGCCGTTGTTAATGGGAATTAGTCCCGAACTGTTGCCGGCGTCATATCCATCCAACTTGTCGGCGTTTAACGAGACGTTCAGCGTTCCGTTATTGATCGCAATATTTCCCGCAGCATTACCCGGCTCTTTATCGTCAACCTTGTCGGCGTTTAGATTTGCAACTACCTTGCCGTTGGCGCCAGCGTACAGATCCTGCCAATTGCTCCACTGTCCGCCGCTTTGAAAACGCGTGCAAACCTTGCCGCTGGATGCGCCAAAGGCAATCTGCGTTGAATAGCCGTTCGAATTACCTTGACGGATCTGTAAAACACGCCAATAAGTATCTCCGCTAGGAGCATTCAGCATGTTCGAGCCTTCATAGAATCCGGTAGGCATCGAAACCCAGTCGTTCAGATTGCGCTTTTCGTAATCAATGGCATTGCCTTCGCCGCCATCAAGATTGCGCGCGTCGCCAGAGGCGTCTGCAACAACCTTCCATACAACTTCAGTTGGGTCGGTCAAAATGTACAGCTTGTTTTCGTCAGTTCGGTAGCAGAGCATCCCCTGCTGCACGTTGACTGTAGGAAACGCCGTACCGGCAGAGCAAGACAGTCCTGTTTTGTCGTTGCTCAGAATCAGAGAAAGAGATTCCGACAAGGCTTTACTTGACGGAATTTCGGTATATCTTTGCATCGTCGTCCTTTTATTGTTTTAGTTTTTCAGACGAATTTATTTTTGTATTATAGCAAAAGAGCCTGAATTGACATCAGGCTCTTTCTATTTAATGGAGATGAATTACTCGTTGATTTAAACTGCCTTTCCACTCTCCTTGATGGTCGATTTTTAGCTTTTCGACGAAAGGACCATCAATTAAAACATCAATAAAAGGTATCAAGGGAGAGTTTTTGACATGAGCAAATGTTCTGCCCGTCCATGCCCAGATCGATTTTTTGGGGAAGCGTTCTTTGATGCGCCGGAGAAGCTCAGCCAGTGTCGCTTGATGCTCAGGTTCAAACGGATCCCCGCCCAGAAGAGAAAAGCCTGAAATACAAGGCTCAGCCATAGCTTGGAGAATCGTTTGAGCAGTGTCTTCGGTGAATGGTTTTCCGGCATTGAAGTCCCAAGAGTCTTTATTAAAACATCCCTTGCAGTGCACCCGGCAACCGGAAACAAAGAGCGAAACCCTGATTCCGGTGCCGTTGGCGGTATCACAAGTGCTGAGACCACAGTAGTTCATGTCTCCTCCTCGACGACAAATCGAAAGCCCCACTTCAATGGAAGACGTCCCATCTTGATGTATTTATCCATATTCAATAAAGGACCAGTCTCTCCAAAGAAATTGGCACAGGCTGTTATCGAAGGGAAACGAAGAGTTGAGCCGTCTTCGTATTCAAGAGTAACAGGCTTTGAGCGTGAATATCGAACGTTATCGGCATGCGTCAGCCACTCCAAGTTCGAACGGTGGTTGTTTTTGCGATTCTTGTCAATATGGTTAACTTCAAGTCCCGGCTTGAATCCATCTACAAACGCCTTCGCAACCACTTGATGCACCCCAACGTCGTATCTCTTTTTGTCGCGATTCAAACGAACACGCATGTATCCGCGTTTTTCGTACTGAACAATAATATTGTTTTTGTATCGGTTTTTAACCACCCCGTCTTCTGAAACAAGATAGTCCGGAAAATCAACAACTGTTCGCCATTCCATATCACATGCTCTTGCGGTCATGAACGTTTGCCAGAAGTGCGTCATTCATGCGAGATCCGCCATTGACTTTGGTGTAACCGAGGTAGCCAGTAACGCGACTGATGACGTTGATATTCGTGGACCCGCAATGGGGACATTTGTTGAGCGAATTAGTACTCTCTTTGCCGCAATCATTGCAAAACACCTGATCGAAGTTGATGCCTTGATAAAAACCTTTTTTCAAACCACGAATCAGCAAGGCGCGAACGGCTTCAATGTTTTCTGGATTATCCACTCGAACATATTGAATCCGACCCCCAGCAGGAATCTTGAATAGAGGTTCTTCGAGATCTTGTTTTTCAAACGGCGTGATGTCTTCGTCAACGCGCATATGGAACGAATTCGTGAAGTAGTCGCCAAACCTCTTGTCGTGCGTGTAAGCCTCATACTGTTTTGCTGCAGTACCTTGATAGCTTTCTGCTGGCGTTGAGTAGAACGCATACAAATAACCATCTTCTTTTTTGTACTTTTCGATACGATCAGCAATAAACCGAAGTACCTGCAACCCAAACGAACGATCTTGACGGATAGTTTCACCCTCCCAAAGAATCGTTGCTTCGTTTAGGCCGATATAGCCAAAAGAAGCCGTCATATAGTTGATGAGGTCGCCGATGGGTTCGTCTGGCTTGCGATAACCGTTATAGAAGCCCCCTTGCGTGAACATGATCGGGTTTGTACTTGCAGGTGTCTTGGCAATAGTGTCATAGCGCTTGCGAAGAAAATCACGAACAACGTCCATACGGTTGGCAAGAACCTCCCAAAATGCTTCGCGGAAGTTATTCGGATGTTCTTTTTTGGCAATGGCAACGAGAAGCGGAATGTTCATAGAAACTACGCCAATGTTGCAGCGGCCAACGGCAACCAGCTCTCCCTTATCGTTCTTCCACGGCGAAAGAAATGCGCGACAACCCATGGCGCTGATTACGCATTTGCCTTTGGAGTCACGGAACTGACGAGCAATGTCGTTGTTTTCGGGATCGCCTGTCAAAGAAATCATGTCGGGATACTGACGCTTTGCGCAGCCTCCACGCAAGCGTTAAAGACGCTTTCAGCGCGCTTTTGTTGTTGCTGATGAGAGATTCGTCCCATAGATAGATCAGTTTGGGAAATACAACAGGAAGTCCGCCATGTCCCTTAATACGCTGATCGAGAATAGCCTTGCAAATGGCTTCAAGAATTTTGTCGTCTTCTTCTGTACGGTCGTCAATACTGTTCCACGAACCGAAAGAGATCGTCGAGAACGGGTAGTCGCCGCGAGCAGATGCAATGGAATTTAACTTAAGTTCAAGCGCTTGGAACCCCTGTCGAAGCTCTGTATAGAGTTGAGCCCAAGCATATTCATTGATCTTGTCTTTTTCGGACGTGTAATTGGAGATCTCAACGCGAGCCTTGGCAAGTGTTTTCTTGCAGTACGGAAGAAGAATTCCGTCTATTTCCGGTACAGTCATCCCGCCAAACTGCATAGGCGACGTCATGAGAACCAAATCGCCAAGAAGATTAATGGCCGTATTAACAGTTTTAGGTTCGGTGTAGCGAATGTTTGCCGCTTCAAAACCACCCTTCATGACATTCGCAAAGTCACCAAGACAGCAATTAATCGAACCAAAAATCATGTCTCGCATGTCGTGGATGTAGATATCACCGCGTTTGCACAATTCTTTCTCTGTCTTGGAGAGATAAAACTGCTGATAGAGACTCTTGGCAAGGTAACCGCGAAGCAAAGAACCCTTAGTAGAGATCAAAGCGCTATCGAAGTTAGCGTTCTCACGGTCTCCACGATAAAGAATGTCATCGGCGTAGCTTTTCAGCTTCTCGAAGTTCTTGGCATAGCTTGTCTTGTAGTAGCGATATTCAGCATACGAATCAGCCACGTCTTTGAAGCCAAAGCTGGACAGCGTTGCAATGACAAGCTCATGAATTTGAAGTACCGGAGTGTTCTCTTCTGTCAGTCGATTCTTTACTGTCTCAGCCATTGCGCTGAGCTTGTCGTCGTCAATACATCTATCACAACGAAATGCTGCTTTCTTGACGGCTGTCTTGATCTTGTCGGCCTTAAACTTCTCTAATGTTCCATCTTTCTTGATGATATTCATGTGTTTTTACCTTAGACGAAACTGCCCGCAACATTGCGGGCAGAAAGCGCTTTCAATTATTATGTTGTTAATATATTAACAACCATTTTAAGCAAAAAGAGCTCGAAGAACTAATAATTCATTGAAGAAGGCGCAACGAAGTCGTTGAATTTCTTCATTGATTGCATAGATGACTTCAATATCTTCATTCGGCGTACTGATCATAATGACCTCTCCCATAAAGTCGAATTTGCCTTTCCCTTTGCGCAATGAGGGAAGCGCGTTCGTTGCTATTCGCGTCGGCCTTGTAAATAAGATAAAGCGTCGTAATGCAGTTAAAGAGGATGATTAATCACGTTCGCCGGGTGGCATATGACGTTGTTCTTTCTCCGACAAGTACGATTGATAGCAATGGTCGGGGTCGAAGAACAGAATCGCGTCGATAAGAACTTTCGGCCACTTGCGTGAACCATCTTCGTAATGACGCCATGCACGGGCAGACAGCGTTTCATCGGCCCAAGCCTTGTTGCCCGTGAAAATCGACAAAAAGACATTCAAGAGCTGATCGAGAGAGATCAAGAGTTGTTTGAGATTGTGCGTGAAATTGGTAAGTACTTTATTTTTCGGCATTTTCTGCTTCTTATCGTTATGTCCTCGCCGATAATGTTTGCACGAGGTACTATGGCTTCAACGAAAGCAAATAGTTTTCAAGCCACGACAAATGTTGTGGACAGATCAAAGCGCATATGTGCTAAAGTTTGGTGTCAACGCTCAGATGTGCGTTGTTAGATCGTCATATGACGGTCGAACTCAACGATTAGTTGAGAGGTAATCTGGGAAACGGCGACAAATGTTGTCGAGAGCTGCCAGCCGGCACTGATGTGTTGCAGTAGCTTATTTATTTCCCCCGGTGCGACCAATGTTGCCCCGAACAATGTTCGGGGCTTATTTTAAGTAGTTAATTATATTAGAAAATTTAGCATTTTTGAAACCTCTACTTTAAACGTAGAAGATTTCAATACGCTAACCATAAGCCTTATAGAGAAACACAACATCTGTTGTGCAAGTCCTCGGCACATCTGTGCCGGCGACAGATTAACAACAAGATATGCATCCCGGAGATTAGGGTTTCGTTTGGTGTCGAACGGCGCTACACTGGTAAGATGTTTACTCTTACCCATATTCACTGACCATATGAAACGCCCTCTTCTTGCCGTCTTGGCCGCAAACATTCTTCTTGTTCAAGCTACCCTTGCCGCCACATGGTTGGAAGTTGGCGTCCCCGACAACTATAAATATGGTTCTTACATCGCTCTTGATACGATCACGGGAGAATCCATTAAGTCTTACTGGCTTGCTTCGATCAACATTGATAAGTCTTTAAATTACGATACTCTACTTGTATATAAAGAAATCAACTGTAATACCAAGCAGTCCCGAACTCGCGACCTCAACTCCTATCTGCGCGGATAATTGGTTAATTCTGGGAAAGGTTCTGAAGAAATAAGCCGCACCTGATGCTCAAGCAGTTCGGGCGACCCGCTCAGGCCGCCCGAATTGTTATGAGGGCCCGCGAAAGTAGGTGCCGATTCTTCCGCGTACTCGGGGAAATACCGCACGCGTAAGGATGTTCCTTTGTGCTAACCTTAAAAAGACTCGAACTCGGCTCTCCGAGCCTGACCGATCATCCGAACAACATCGTACTGCTGCTCCGAAGCGTGCGATTTCCTTTGAGGAGCCCCTCCATGATTCTGCGTTTTGACAGCCCGATCGTCCGTGCGCGCGCGTCGACGCCTCTGGCACTGGCCGTGATTTTGGCGCTGGGTGCCCCCCCCCGTAGCACATTCTTATGATTTTGTCAGACCTATAACGCCGACATTGCCCGGTCAGCTGCCGAGCAATCAAATCACAGTGGATAGCTCGACCAATGCAAATCCCGGGAGCAGTAATCCGAGCTCGGGCTACGACTGGTGGGGGCCGACCACCAATACTCTCAGCAACAACGACGTGCATGTTTCTCGACATAGCTCGGGTTACGCCTACGGCGGTTGGTCGACGACGGCAGGCAACACGGTTGAAAATAACCGGGTTGTCCTCGAAAAGGGCGGACGGATGCTCCGGATTCTAGGCGGCTACTCCAAAGAAGGTGACGCCCGCGGCAACATCGTGGAAGTCTTTGGGACCACGCCTTCCTCGGGCCTGCCGAGCATCGACGGAGGTCGGACGCAGACGGGAAATGCGACGGGCAACATGGTCTTTGTGCGTCGAGGAGCTCAGGTATACGGCACGCTGGCTGGCGGCAAGGTCTCCCACGAAACGGGAGGAACGGCGCAAAACAACATTGTGGTGATCGAAAGCGAAGCGTCTATCGGCAGTTCCGCTCAGTCCACCGCCACCGTCAACGCAGGTATCGGCACGTCGGCCAACAGCAATGCGGTGTATGTGTTCGGAGCGGCTTACGGAAACGTCTACGGCGGTCAGGCTACAAAAAAAACCGGCACGGCCAACGACAACCTCGTCTACGTTGGCAGCGGGGCGCAGGTGAGCGGAGACGCCTTTGCCGCCTACGGATCCCTCCCCAGCCTTTCGAATGCCTCGAACAACGTTCTTGTCATCGAAGACGCGACCGTTTCGGGCAACGCGGCGGCTGTGAGCACCAACGGCTACACAAGCCAAAAGAACGAATTGCACCTTATCGGAAACGCGGTTGTCAAAGGCGGAGCGGGGGTCAATTTCGACGGTTGGCAGTCGAACGCTTACCGGAAGACAACAACGGGCCTTGTGCACATCAACGGCACGGCCACGGTCGGCAGTCTTGAGGGCTTCAATGAACTGGTGTTCGAGCTCACCGACGCCAACGCCGAGACGGCGGCCCTGACGATCACCAATGCCCACAAAGTGATTGAGACAGGCGATCCCATTTTGGATCTCACTTCTGTTTCCACACTGATCGACGCAGCCGACCTCACCGATCCCTCCAAGGGCGCCGTGCTCATCGCGCTCAAGGATGGTCAGAGCATCAGCCTTCAGGTTGACGGTCACACGAGCTTTGCCGACGAAAGCAATGTGTTTGTGGATCAGGCGTGGACGATTTCCGAGGCCGTTCTGAGCGCGGGCAGCATCCAAGCCGATGCAATGTACATCAACGGCAGAGGAGAGCTTGTGAGCTCGCTTGACGGGGTCGAGACCGTCTGGGGCGGGAAAGTGACGACGCCCACGCGGGAAAGTCACACACTGGCCGAGTCGCTGCTCGGCACCGTCGCATTTGTCAATCAAGGCGCCGAATTCATTGCCGACGAGGGTCTTCGAGCGATGGCGTCAGCCTCTGCCGTCGGCAGCACGGCTGTCTTCGGGGCCGTGCACGGCGGTAGCTCCCGCTATCGGACGGGCTCGCACGTCGATGTCGATGGCGTGACCCTTGTGACGGGCGCCGTGACCCGCACGGGCGGCCTGATGCTCGCGGGCTTTGTCGAAGCCGGCTGGGCCTCTTCCGAGGGACATGTGGACGGCAGCAAAGGAGACG
>SCPP01000441.1_pt1 | contig 15437 bp, 14 predicted proteins | sample 6106811 | NCBI WGS metagenome assembly SCPP01 (sample SAMN10720449, study PRJNA508395) | human gut metagenome | isolation source: Participant 2 stool, 15 month | host: Homo sapiens | collected 2018
GACGTTCGAGGAGAGTCCCTCATTCTTGAACCGGACTCCGTTCCGGTCGTTCACGCAGCACTCGGCGTAGATACCATCCGCACGCTCTTTCGCGAATTTGACACGCTCGTAACTCAGGCCAATCCTCTCGTTGATATTCTCGGCAATCTGATTGCCACGCTGCTAACCGTTCTTTTCCGCGAAAACTTCAAACTTGCAGCTCGTCCCGGGAAAGACAAGCAGCTCAAGAACGCCTTGATCCGAGAGGTGCTTGTTTACCTCAACGAAAACTATCGAGAAAAGATCGCCCTTGAGGCGCTCTCCAAACGCTTTCGCGCGTCAGTGAGCTATATCGCTCATGAATTTGCACGCGAATACGGGGTTTCGCCGATCAACTACGTTATTGAACGGCGCATTACCGAAGCAAAGTTTGCGCTCACTACAACTACGCAGAGTCTCAACCAAATCGCCTGGCATATCGGCTACGAAAATACTTATCACTTCTCCAAACTCTTCCAGCGCCACGTCGGCTGCTCGCCTTCGGAGTACCGTCGGCGCTTTGGCAAGAGTTCGGGAGAGCATCCCAACGAAGCGTCCGAAGACTGATCGTTTGGAAAGCAATAGGCTTTGCGCCCCTGTCTGACGCATTATTTTCACCCTGCAAATGTGAGGCAGCGGTGACTGACAAAACGCTGCCTCCCATTCATTTGTGCGCCTCCTATGGAGCCGACCGTTGGCGGTCCGGATGCATCCACCCTTTCGGTTAAAGTTTCGGCCTCCGCTGAGCGGCCATTTAAATGGTTTCGCCCGCCACCATGCCGAACGTCAGAGCATCGATGATGCCGACGGTACCGAGACGGCTCGCTCCATGAACCCCGCCCGTGACTTCGCCGCCGGCGACGGCATTCTCATGGCAAGCGCCGTCGGAGCAAAGATCGTCAATATGGACTCCGTTCTGCTCGTCCCCTATAACGGCGGCCGAGTGACGGGTTATGTCGGCGGCGACATCTACCTCACCAAAGAAGGCAGACGCTTCATCGATGAAGGAGCGTCCTGGCTCGCATTGCGCCAAGCCCTGCAAAACCTCCCCGACGGAAAGATGTGGGTGCTCACGGACTCCGGAACAGTGAAAAACAACGACTTCTCGCTCAAACTGATGACCGGCGCGGTGCGCGAAGCCGCGACGCTCGATGAGGCTACCAAAGGCATTGGCTGCAATCCTGCGGTATTGGAAGAGACCGTCAGGCAATACAACCATTCGGTTCACATTGGACGAGATGAGGCCTTTGGCAAAACGACGACGCTTAAAGCGCTTGATGAACCGCCCTTTTATTACGGCGAAGAGCGTCTCAACATCCAAACAGAGGGCGGCGCTGCCATTGACAAGCAGGCCCGCGTTCTGGATCAATCCGAGAGCCCCTCTTGGGTCTTTTGCGGCCGGCGAAACCGTCGGAAATCTTCATGGCAAAAGCCGCCCCGGCGGGAACGGCGTTTTGGCCTGCGTCGTCTTCGGCAGGATCGCCGGCCAAGAAGCGGCTCGACTTGAGCCTCTCAAGTCATTGAGAAGCTCAAGTCATTCGCTCACAAAGGCAGAATGAGTTTGCCTTCGTCATGCCTGACTTTCATCATCACGGGGCGGTGACAGTGCGGCCGACTAATCCGAGGGCTGACCGGCTGCCACACGCTCACGGACCATTCGAGCCAAGGCAAATTTCTGCAGCTTCCCCGAAGACGTCCGGGGCAGCGCATCGAGTACCACGAGATATTCCGGGAACTTATATTTAGCCACCCGCCGGCCGTCAAAGAAAGCAACAAGGTCCGTCAGATGCAGGGCGGGAGCGCCGGGGCGCATGCTCACGCACGCACAGCTGCGCTCGCCCAGACGTTCGTCTGGCATAGCCACTACGGCGGCCTCCCGCACGCCGGGATATTCGAGCACAATATCTTCGACTTCGCGGCTCGAAATATTCTCGCCGCCGCGCACAATAATGTCCTTCTTGCGGCCGGTGATGCGGATGTAGCGGCCCTCTGAATCCGTGCGGCAATAGTCGCCGGAATAGTACCAGCCGTCCGCGTCAAGCGCTCGTGCGGTCATCTCAGGCTCTCCCCAATACCCCACAAAGACCTGCGGACCGCGGGACGCCTCTTCGCCCTCTTGGCCGTGCGGCACTTCATGCCGGGCATCGTCCACAACGCGGATCTCCACGCCGTCGACTGCGCACCCGTCCGTTTCTTCCGTATGCTCGCGCGTGTCATTGAGGCGCACCAGCGAATGCGGCGAGGACTCGGTCGAGCCGTAAATGGATAAGAGCCGAATGCCGAAAGGCCGGCAGTCCTCAAAGAGCTTAGGCGGAATGGTGGTGCCGCCGCAGAGGAAAAAGCGCAGCGAGGACAAATCCCGCGGATGCTGCCGAAGTTCTTCGAGGATATCGAAGACAAAGGGCGTCGCCCCCAAGACGCAGGTCGCTTTCTCGGCCTCAAAGAGATTCATGCAGTCTTCTGCGCGGAAAATATCGAGAAGCAGACTCTTGCCGCCCAAAATAAAGGGTAGCGTCACTCCGTGGAGAAACCCGGTCGCATGCCCGAGCGGAGCGGGCATCAGAAAAGCATCCCGCCACGTGAGATTGAGGCGGTCGGCATAGGCGCGTTCGCTCGCGAGAATGTTGTTGTGCGTGAGCATCACCCCCTTGGGGCGTCCTTCCGTGCCTGAAGTGAAGAGCACTGCTGCGACTTCATCGGCATCAGCGGGAATCGGCGTGAGGAGCGGTTCTGCGCCGGCAATGACATCCTCAAACGCATAAACACCCTCCTGCGAACGCAGCGATGGGGCAAGCGGGGCCATTTTTTCCACGGCCACAACAGCAGAAAGCCTCGGCAGGTGCTGCGCGAGTTTGGCAAGCATTTCAATCGGGCGGCTTTTGCGGAAAGCCGTAGCCGTAAAGACCACCTTGGCTTCACACCAATCCAGCGCCCAGGAGAGTTCCGCCTCGCGCCATGCGGGCAGAAGCGGCATCGCGATGGCGCCGAGCTTTAAGGCCGCAACATAAGCGATGGTGAATTCCGCCCAGCCCGGCAGATTAAGCGCCACCACGTCGCCGCGGCCGACGCCGATCGTGCGCATCCAGCCGGCCAGACGCTGCGCCTTCTTGTCGAGTTGAGCGTAGGTGTATCGGCCGCCCTGGCTGTCAACAACACAGGTACGGTCGGGCACAGCACGCACGGACTGATGCCAATAATCAGCGAGCGTGGCGTCGCCCCAAAAGCCCTGACGGCGATAGAGCGCCCGGCGTTCGGGATTAATCGTGTATTCAGGACGCATGACTTGAGCGGTATGGAATGGAAGGCTTGGAGAAGAAACCGGCCCGGCCTGCGCCGAGGAATCCGCAGGCCGGGCGGTTAGGAGAATCGAGGCTCAGCCCCGGAGACGCCGGCTTAGCCGAAGCGGAATTCGACGCCGAAGGTTCCCTGCGGGAATTCCCATTTCTTGAGGATCGTGTCGCCGCAGAGGACGCGGCAGGTGCCGCATTCAAGGCAGCCGGCGCAGTCAAAGCTGATCGTGCCGTCGTCGGCCTCTTTATAGAGATTGGCCGGGCAAGCCTTCACGAGCTTGCGGAATTCTTTGCGGTCGGGCTCATCGCAGAGCACGATGTGCGCATTTTCCTCATCCACAAAGAACTTGTCTTTGCCGAGCTTTTCGTCCACGTTGACGAACTTAATTTCCTTCGTGCTCACAGTGCTTTCCCCCAACCGTAGCCGTCTTTAAGGAGATTCATAACGCCGGCAGCCTTAACGCGCTGCCAGAGGCTCTTGCGAACCGGCGGGACCGGCGAGCCGTCGTAGCGGAAAAGGTCGCGCATGATGCCCGCGGTCATCTTTGGGTAGTCCGAGAAAAGACGCGGATTCTCCATCAAGTGCGGCACATTGCGGTACTGCTTCATATCGCGAAGCACAAAGCTCTCTTCGAGACGACGCCGGTAGCCGGCCAGTCCGGCGGCGGAAAAATCACCCGCCTTCTTGGCGTCGATCACTGCTCGAGCTGCGCATTCGCCGGAAGCGACGGCCAAATCCATGCCGCGCACAATGAAGCCCAAATTGATGCACAAGGCCGCAGCATCCCCCGTAATCAGCACGCCGTCTGCGGCGAGCTTTTCAGGCACCATGTCGTAGCCGCCTTCGGGGACGAGATGACCGGAATATTCGAGCAGTTCGCCGCCCTCAATCAAGGGCTTAACCGACGGATGATTCTTCAGATCCTCGAGCATCTGCGGCACGGTCTTGGGCGACTTTTCAATATCGCCGAGTCCGCAGACCACACCGAGTGAAATGGAATCTTCATTGGTATAGAGGAAGCCGCCGCCCATCAGACCGGCCGAGGCGGAACCCGCGAAGAGCCAGGCAGCGCCTTCACCGTCGCTCAGACCAAAGCGGTCATTGATGACCTGCTTAGAGAGGCCAATGACTTCTTTGGCGCCGACAGCGTACTGGTGAGCGTGATATTTCGGCAACAGACCGATCGACTGGGCCAGAAGAGAATTCGGCGAGGAGCTCGTCTTCGCCCGCCTGAACGCCGGTCACGCGGCCGGTTTCATCCTGAAGCAGCCGATCGACGCGAATACCCGGAATGAACTGGGCGCCCTCGGACTCGGCCTTTTCCTGAAGCCACTGGTCAAATTTGCCGCGCAGCACAGTGTAGGATGCCGCCTCCGCGGAGAACGCTTCACCCGTGTGATAGTCAAGCGTCACCGAGTCGTCGTCGGTAATAAAGGAGATCTTCTCACGGGTCACAAGGCGCTCAACGGGCGCTTCCTCAGCGAAGCCCGGCATGACACGCTCGAGGCTGTGGGCGTAGAGACGGCCGCCCGTCATGTTTTTGCTGCCGGCATAATTGCCGCGCTCAATCACGAGAACGTCAAGCCCTTCCTTGGCAAGAACGTAGGCGGCCACGCAGCCGGCTACGCCGGCGCCGACTACGATGGCGTCGAATTTTTCTTCGGACATGGTTGATACAGCGCGGACGGATGCTCTGTGGCAGCAGCTCTGGCAGTGCTGAGCACTAGAGAGCTGCCGGCATCGAGTGCAGACGCCCGGCGCCTTAAATTAGGGGTTGCAAGTGGGGTCGCGGGCACCCCGCGGCGGGGTGCCCTTTGCGGTGAACTCAGCGCCGCTTAGGAAAGCGCGCGGGTGAGTTCCGGAACGATCTTGTAGAGGTCGCCCACGATGCCGGCATCGGCATCCTTGAAAATCGGCGCGTTCTTATCCTTGTTGACCGCGAGGATCACGCCGCAGTCGGCGGCGCCGACCATATGCTGAATCTGGCCGGAAATGCCGAGCGCAATGTAGATGTCAGCTTTGAGCTGCGTGCCGGAAACACCGATATAGCGTTCGCGTTCCATCCAGTGCTCGCCTTCGGCGATCGGACGGGAGCAGCCGATCTCAGCGCCGATAGACTTGGCAAAGGCTTCGATCATCGCAATGTCTTCCTGCTTGGCAATGCCGCGGCCGATGCCGATGACTCGCTTGGCCTTCGTCAGGTCAACGCTCGCGGCAGCCTTCGCACGGCGTTCCTTGACGACGATCGCGGCAGCCGGAGCGACCTTTTCGACCGCAATGACAGGGATGTCGGCCGACGCATCTGCCGGTTCGGGTTCAAAGACGCCCGCGCCGACCGTTACCACGGCGTCAGCGGAAACGATGCGGACAGCAGCGGCAGCAAGACCGCCGTAGGTGCGGAAGGTGGCCTTCACCGCGTCACCGGCTTCGAGGCTCAGTGCATCGTTGACGAGACCGGCGCCGCGCTTAGCGGCTACGCCGGCGGCAAGCGCCTTGCTGCGGCGAGTGGCGTCAAAAAGGAACAGATTGCCTTCGCCCTGCGCGAGCGAAGCGATCGTTTCCGCGTAGTTTTCAATGGCTTCGCCTTCGGCAAGGCCAAGGTTATAGACGGCCGCCGGACCGCAGGCACGAAGTTCAGCAGCGCAGCTTTCGCACGGCACAACAGCATTCACCACAGCGCCGAAGCGGCGCGCGCCGGCGATCAGATCCGCATAACGTTCAGCAGCATCCGCGTAGACCCAGACAGTTTGAATTTTGCTCATGACTCTTATCTCCGTGATGACTTATTACTTGAGGGCGGACTTGATGCGGGCAGCGAAATCGGCCACCGCGGAATCGCCTTCGAGGACCTCGTGAGCACGCTCTTTGCGCGGAGGCACTTCAATAGCATCGAGCTCAACGGTCTTCGCCGGAGCGCTCCAGCCGATGTCAGCCGTCGAAAGGGTCTTGGCGGGCTTCTTGCCGGCGCCGAGAATGGCCTTCATCGTGGGGATGCGGGGAACATTGATGTCGCTCGTGACGCAGACGGCGGCCGGAAGCGGGAGTTCAATGACTTCAACTTCGTTTTCAAGCGAGCGCTCTACGCGGATGCCTGCTTCGGTCTTTTCAATGCTGCTCACGGCATTCACACAGGGCACGCCGAGGATACGGGCGGCCAGAAGACCGGTCTGCTGAGCGTAGAGGTCGCCAGAGCCTTCACCGAACACCAGCAGATCAAAACCGGTCGTGCGGGCGGCGGCGGCAATCGCCGAGGCGGTCGTTTCAGCAAGCGCGCCTTCAAACGCAGCGTCATCCTTGACCAGACACAGTTCGGAAGGACCGCGCGAAAGCACATCCTTTTTAAGCTTGGTTTTCGAGGATCTTGCCGCCGACGGAGCGCCGTCACCACGTCGCGCTTCACCGGCGAGCTGTACAGCAGCTTCAATGCCGTTCAGATCGAACTGGCTGATTTTGAAATCCGCACGATCAAAACTAAGTTTTTGATCGGGCGTCACAACAATGTCCTGCTCTTCGGGAACGACCTTGAAGCACGAGACGATATGCATAATGACTCCTTGGGGTTCAGAAATTACGCAGCTTTACCCCAGAGCATCATGGTGAGATCTGAAGCTTTTGCCGCCGCTAAATAAACTAGATCATTTAAGGATTGAGCAGTTTTTGCTCGCACCGCATTTCGATCGATGCAAATAGTGCTCTTCAAAAACAATCTTGACGAGAGCCATATTTGTTTTTCGTTTAAATTATCTTGCACGCGATGGCCTGCTTCATCCCCGCTGACATTCGGTGAAATGAGAGTATTCCTTTGTTTTCTCTAAATTTTCTCCTGACGGAACCTTTATTCAGGGAGCAAAATACGTCAGCTCGCCTCCGATCTCCCTCAATGGTCAGAGATCTATGCACTTCAAGCCGCCGGCCACTGCCAAGCACGTTCCAGTTCCCCAAAAGGCGCAGTACCGTCATCCCGCCGATCTAGTGTCAATTCCCCTGCAGTACTAGTTAATTGGGGCGGATTTCCGGCATTTTCAAACACTCGTCCTAAGTTGTTCCAAGAGCGTCCTCCCCTCCTTCAGAAGAGACCCTTTCGCTTTGAATGGCAGCTCAATTCCATCCTCCGTGCAAGATAGCCATCAGCGCCTGCAATATAGTTTCTTCGTATTTCGTTTATTTTTCAATTCATTAACTGAATTTCAGCCTGCTGAGCTCTTTCGCGTTCCGTGCAGGAATCGAGCCTGTCAGTCGTTTACAAATCAACCAGCGACATTCTGTCGGCTGCTTGAGGCCCTTGAGTCTTTGGATTCATCTCGCCGCTTCCCTATATAGAGATGCAGCTGCAGACGACGCCATCCCGCCCTCTTTAGAACCTATAAGACGTACGAACATCCCTCACTGCTGCCGGCAGCATCCTCATCAAATCGAAAATAGATCAAGTAAACCAAAGCGTTTTCAGCGCCTCAGGGACGACCCATCCGGTTTGAACAGCCCTGCGCCGCTCGAGCCCAAAGGAGGCCCTCCCGCCGGTTCTGAAGCCCCTCGTCAGGCTTGGGACCCGGCCGATCACCCCTCGGCCAAGCAAGATTGTCCAGTCCTCCATGCACGATTCGAGCTATTCAAGTCATTTTCGGTCGTTCCTGCGCTGATACTGTTTTCCTTAATTTTCATAGTATTAAAAGCCTTTTAACTCATCAGCCGGCGTTTCGGCCGTGCAGAAATATTGGCAAACAAAACATTTTCTTGCCTATCCAAAGGCTTTGCACATTTTGATAATTTCTCCTGTCCAAAGGAAGTAATCCGACCGGCGAATAAAGCCAATTAAAAATGACTTTTAAAACCGCTGCGGATTAAACAATACAAATGTATTGAAGCAGACACCTTTTAATTTTCTCTTCAATAAAACCGGAGAACGCTTTTATGACTAAACCCAATTCCGCAGCGGGAAGCACATCGTTTCTCGTCGCGGCGATCGGCATCTACGTCGCGTACTTCCTGCACGGTGCAAGCGTCATCGCACTCGCGCAGAACATGTCGGCTCTTGCAGAAAAATTCGCAACCGACAGCGCGGGCATCGCCTACCTGATTTCCGGCATCGGCCTCGGCCGTCTCGTCACCATTCTTTTCTTTGGTGCACTCTCAGACAAGTTTGGCCGCCGCTCGATGATCCTCCTCGGGCTCGTCCTCTACGTTCTCTTTTTCCTCGGCATCCCCTACAGCCCGAATCTCACCGTAGCCTTCATTCTGGCTTTCTGCGTCGGCGCGGCCAATTCAGCCATTGACACCGGCGGCTATCCGGCCATGATCGAATGCTTCCCGAAGGCTTCGAGTTCCGCAGTCATTCTGCTTAAGGCCATGGTGTCCTTCGGTCAGATGCTCTATCCGATGTGCGTGAGCTTTCTCATGGTTTCGGGCCTCTGGTACGGCTGGGCCTTTATTGTCCCGGGCGCCATCCTGATCGTGCTCTCGCTCTTCATCATCAAGTGCCGCTTCCCCGGCACGAGCGGCTCGGGCGCTGCCGGTGCGGATGTTCCGCAGATGCGCGCCAAGCCCAAGATGATGCTCGAAGGTTTGGTGGCGGTTGTCTTCGGCGTCTGCGCCTTCTCCACTTTCTACGTTGTCGCCGTCTGGATGCCGCGCTACGCCGCAGCCTTCGGCGGCATGACGGAAGCCGAATCGCTCACAACGATCTCCTACTACTCCATCGGCTCGCTCGTCTGCGTATTCGCCTTTGCCTACCTTCTGAAGAGTAAGGTGCGCTCCGTCTGGGCCATGACGCTCAACGGCCTCATCGCCTGCGTCGCCTCTGCGGTTCTGTACCTCTATCCCTCGCCCTTCGTGTGCACGGCCGGCGCTTTCCTGATCGGCTTCTCAGCCGCGGGCGGCATCCTGCAGCTCGGCGTGGCTGTGATGGCGGAATTCTTCCCTGACAGCAAAGCCAAGGTGACCTCTGTCTACATGATGATGGGCGGCCTCGCGAACTTCGTCATCCCGCTCGCGACGGGCTACCTCTCGCAGATCAGCATCCGCTACGTGATTCTGCTCGACTTTGGACTCGCGGTCCTCACATTCCTCTCGGCCATTTACCTCTTCAAGCGCTACTACGCGGTCTTCCGAATTCCGCACAACGACCTGCGCTGGGGCGAACGCGCCGTCGCGAACAAATAAACCCCTATCGACATCTTTTCCAGGCTAAACGCCTAACGAATGCCGCGCTCGGGCGACACCGGACACCCTCGTCAGAAGCTTGCTGCCAGACGCCCAGTGCGACATCCAATCACCTCTCTATCCAGGAGCAATCAAAATGGAAGTTACTGCTAAGTATGAACTGATCGGCCTCATGGCCTACCCCATTCGCCACAGCCTCTCGCCGACGATGCGAGAACTGCGCCTCGAAAGATGGGTCTGCCGATCTGCTACATGGCTCTGAGGTTGACAATGCAAGCTTCCCCGACGCCATCAAAGGGTCTTCGTGCTCTGAAGATGCGCGGCACGGGCGTTTCCATGCCCAACAAGCAGCTCGCCATCGAATACGTTGACGAACTCGATCCGGCCGCTGAACTCGCCGGCGCCATCAACACGATCGTCAACAAGGACGGCCGCCTGATCGGCTACAACACCGACGGTACGGGCCACCTCCACGGCATCAAGGAAACGGGCTTTGATCCGAAAGGCAAGACCATGGTTCTTGTCGGCGCCGGCGGCGCTGCCACGGCCATCGGCGCCCGCGCCGCTGTCGAAGGCTTCAAGGAAGTCAAGCTCTTCAACCGCAAGGACGAATTCTGGGAAGGCGCTCATGCCTTTGCCAAGCGCGTCAATGAAAAGACCGACTGCGTGGTCACCGTTCACGACCTCGACGACACGGCCGCCTTCCGCGCCGCCATTGATTCCGCCGACGTGCTCACCAACGCCACCAAGGTCGGCATGAAGCCCCTGCACGAACTCTCCGTCGTGGGCGATGCCTCCTGGCTGCGCCCGGGCCTCGTCGTCTCTGAATGCGTCTACAACCCGCATATCACCAAGCTCCTCACGCAGGCCAAGGAAGCCGGCTGCACCACGGTCGACGGCTACGCCATGCTCCTTTGGCAGGGCTGGGAACAGTTCAAGCTCTGGACGGGCGAAGACTTCCCGATCGAATACGTGAAGGAAAAGATGTGATTCAAGTAATCCAGATCAGCTCTCCAATCCGCGGATGTCTCCGAAGCAGCCTCTCAATGTGGGAAACTGCTTTCGGAGGCCCGCCGCTCCCACTCCATTCGAGCAGCCCGAGCGTCTGTGCTCGCTCCGCTCATCCCCCGCTGCATTCATCAATATCGTCATGAAGACCGTTCAGATCAAGAACATCACCGTGGGCGAAGGCGCCCCCAAGATCATCGTTTCGCTTATGGCCAAGGATCTCGCCGCCGTGAAATCCGAAGCTGCCGCCTACGCCGCTGCAGACTTCGACATTCTCGAATGGCGCGGCGACCACTTTGCTGCCGTCACCGATTCCGCCGCCGTTCTCGAAGCGCTCAAGACGCTGCGCGCCGCTTTCCCTGAAAAGCCCATTCTCTTCACCTTCCGCTCCAAGCACGAAGGCGGCGAAGCCGAACTGACGGCCGACGACTACATCGCCCTCAATATCGCCGTTGCGGAAACGGGCCTGGTCGATCTGATCGACCTCGAGCTCTTCACGGGCGACGAGCTCGTTAAGAACGCCATCGCCGCTGCCCACGCCCGCGGCGTGAAGGTGATCATGTCCAACCACGACTTCCACAAGACGCCGGCCAAGGACGAAATCATTTATCGCCTGCGCCGCATGCAGGAACTCGGCGCTGACATTCCGAAGATTGCGCTGATGCCCACCTGCCGTCAGGACGTCCTCACGGTGCTTTCTGCGACCGTCGACATGGCCGAAAAATACGCCGACCGCCCGATCATCACGATGAGCATGGGCAAGACCGGCGTGACGAGCCGTCTCACGGGCGAAGCCTTTGGCTCCGCTGCTACCTTCGGCGCCGTGAAGACCGCTTCTGCCCCGGGCCAGATCTCGGTGGCCGACCTGCGCACGGTCCTCACGATCATCAATAAGGCCTAATCAGGGCCAACCCGGAAGTCCGCTCGGTCCGCCGACTCGAACTTCCGCCCCTTTTAGGAACGACTGCCGCCCTTGCGGCGGGGCCGCATTGTCCCAATCGCGGCCCCAATCCCGTTACGTTCCTTTGCCGCGCTGCTTACGCCACGCGCGGTCACCGGAGACATCCCCCATGACGTTTGCACGCCCGAAGCGCATCAACGGCCGAGTTCCCGTTCTCACGGCCGAAGAAGCTGTCAAGTACATTCCCGATGAATCCACCCTCTGCGTCCTCGGCGCCGGCGGCGGCATCCTTGAAGCCACGAAGCTCATTGAAGCCCTTGCTGAACGCTATAAGACCACGCAGACGCCGAAGAACATCGGCATCATCAGCCCGACGGGGCTCGGCGACCGCGCTGAACGCGGCATCAGTCCGATCGCTCAGGAAGGCCTCGTCAAATGGGCGCTCTGCGGCCACTGGGGTCAGTCTCCGCGCATCTCCGAACTGGCCGAACAAAATAAGATTTTTGCCTACAACTACCCCCAGGGCGTCCTCACGCAGATGCTGCGCGCTTCAGCCGCCCATCAGCCCGGCATTCTGAGTGAAATCGGTCTGGGCACCTTCGTTGACCCGCGCAACCAGGGCGGCAAGTTAAACGACATCACCAAAGAGGACCTGATCAGCCTCGTAAATCTCGAAGGCAAGGAATACCTCTACTACAAGACCGTCGCGCCTAATGTGGCCTTCATCCGCGCCACGACCTGCGACAGCGAAGGCTACGCCACCTTCGAAGACGAAGTGATGTACCTCGACGCCCTTGTCATCGCCGAAGCCGTCCACAACAACGGCGGCATCGTGATGATGCAGGTTCAGAAAATGGTGAAGAAGGCTACGCTCCACCCGAAGGCAGTCCGCATTCCGGGCTACCTCGTTGACATCGTGGTCGTTGATCCCGCCCAGACGCAGCTCTACGGCGGCGCGCCGGTCAACCGCTTCATCTCGGGCGACTTCACGCTCGACGACAGCGAACGCGTCAAGATCCCGCTTAACCAGCGCAAGGTTGTCGCCCGCCGCGCACTTTATGAAATGAAGAAGGGCGCCATCGGCAACGTGGGCGTCGGCATTGCTGACGGCATTGGTCTCGTCGCCCGCGAAGAAGGCTGCGACGAAGACTTCGTGCTGACGGTCGAAACCGGTCCGATCGGCGGCATCACCACGCAGGGCGTCGCTTTCGGCGCCAACGTGAATACCCGCGCCATCCTCGACATGACCGCGCAGTTCGACTTCTACCACGGCGGCGGCCTTGACGTCTGCTATCTCTCCTTCGCTGAAGTCGACCAGCACGGCAACGTGAATGTCCACAAGTTCAACGGCAAGATCATGGGTACGGGCGGCTTCATCGACATTTCCGCCACGTCGCGCAAGATTGTCTTCTGCGGCACGCTGACCGCGGGCGGTCTGAAGACCGAAGTGGGCGAAGGCAGCCTGCGCATCACCCAGGAAGGCCGCGTCACGAAGTTCGTCGAAAGCCTCCCCGAAATCACGTTCAGCGGCAAGGTTCTCGAACGCGGTCTCGATGTCCGCTACATCACCGAACGCGCTGTCTTCACGCTCAAGGAAGACGGTCTGCACTTTGATCGAAGTCGCTCCGGGCGTGGATATCGAACGCGATGTCTGCTCGAAGATGGCCTTCCGTCCGATCATCGACGAAAACCTCAAGACGATGGATCCGTGCCTCTTCACGGACGCTGTGATGGGCTTCAAGCTCCCCGACGGCGAATAACTCTTTTTCGAATTCATTACTCAAGGAATACGCATCATGGCAATCGATTTCACCATGACCGAAGAGCAGGAGCTCCTTCTTTCGAGCATCCGCGAACTCATCAACAACGAATTCCCGGAAGAATATTTCCGCACGCATGACGAAGAAGGCAAGTATCCGCGTGAATTCGTGAAGGCCCTCGCCGAAAACGGCATTTCGCTCCTGGGCGTTCCGGAAGAGCACGGCGGCATCCCGGCCGACTACGTCACGCAGATGCTCGCCATTATGGAAATCGCCAAGTGCGGCGCGCCGGCCTTCCTGATGACCAACGGCCAGTGCATGCACTCGATGATCCACTTTGGCTCGCCCGAGCAGCTTCGCCTCACGGCCGAAAGCACGTCCACCACGGGCGACCCCGCCTACTCCCTCGCCCTGACGGAGCCGGGCGCCGGTTCGGACAACAACGCCGCGACCACAACCTGGGAACGCAAAGACGGTAAGATCGTGATCAACGGTCAGAAGACCTTCATCACGGGCGCTGCCGAATATCCCTACATGCTCGTTCTCGCCCGCGATCCGAAGTGCGAAGATCCGAAGCTCGCTTTCTCGCTCTTCTGGGTCGATGCCAAGGCCCCCGGCGTCAAGATCAACCCGCTCCACAAGATCGGCTGGCATCTCGTGAGCACCTGCGAGGTGTATCTCGACAATGTCGTCGTTGAAGAAAAAGACATGGTCGGCGAAGAAGGCAAGGGCTTCCTCAACGGTCATGTACAACTTCGAAATGGAACGCCTGATCAACGCCTCGCGCTGCACGGGCTTTGCGGAATGCGCCTTTGAAGACGCCGCCCGCTACGCCAATCAGCGCATTGCTTTCGGCAAGCCCATCGGCTTCAACCAGATGATTCAGGAAAAGCTCGCGCTGATGAAGGTTAAGTGCATGAACATGCGCCACCTCGTCCTGAGCTGCGCCGTTCAGGCCGACCGCAAGGAATCCATGCGTGAAACCGCCGCGCTCGCCAAGCTCTACTGCGCCCGTACGGCCCTCGAGGTGATCGACGACGCCATCCAGATCATGGGCGGCCTCGGCTACACCAACGATGCCCGCGTCTCGCGTCTGTGGCGCGACGTCCGCTGCGAACGCATCGGCGGCGGTACCGACGAAATCATGATCTACATCGCCGGCCGTCAGATTCTGAAGGCCTTCCGCGACTAATAGCTGATTGATCTCTCTTTATCCGAAGCGCAGACCTGCCGATCCAAACGCGAGGTCTGCGCAAGGGACTTGACTGCCCATGAAGACTTGCTGTCTTCATGGGCTCTTTTTTCTTTGATGTTTATTGAGGCATTATGCATTGCCGCACCGAGGAGCCAAAAGGCTCTGGCCCCTCGTGCAATGTTCGCCCCTAGTTTTGAAAAACGACGGATGCTATTGCTTGACCGGCGTTTTCTTCAGAGCGCCCTGCGCCGCTGCGTTCGTTTTGCGCAGCTCCCATGTCACCACGGAGACCGTGCGGTTAAATCCTTCGGGATCATGGAAACCGGAAGAAAGGTCGGTAAGGTACCAATCTCGTGCGGAGAGGTATTTCTCATAGGCCGTTTCCAGCTTCTCCTTAACCTCTTGCGGAAGACTCGCCTCGCCCGCCTTGAGCTTCATGAAGATCCGCTGTGCGTCTTTAGCAGCCATCTCCATCTTCTGCACACGGATGCGGTACTCCTGCTGAATCGCTTCAATCGTATAAAGCGCCTGTCCCGGATCGGTCCAATTGCTCTTTGAGCCCGGACCATGGCAGGCACTGCGCATACAGGTGTTCTCAACCTTGAGCTTCACGAGACTGGGCTGATGTTCAGCCTTGCCGTCCGCTTTGCGGGCGAAGTGACAGTCCGTACAGGTCACCCCGGCCTGACCGTGCTTGCTCTGAAGCATGATTTCAACATGCGGATGATCCGATCCATTGACGTAATGGACACCGGTCGTGCCGTTGACGCCTTGGTGCCATCCCTTCGCCTTGAACCATGCCCAGGATTCGAGGGGATCCTTAAAAAACTCCGTCGCGTAGGGGCTTACGCCGGCCTTCTGCAGGTCCTCAGGTTTAACCGGCTTATCGTCCTTGAGCCATTTGTAAGTCAGATAGCGATTCGCAGCGTTGTGACACTGACCGCATTGGAAATTAGCGTTGTAGTCCTTCAGAATGCCGATCTTCCGTGTGAAGCCGCGCAAACCCATGTCGACGACCTCAATCGGAGTGGAGGCTTTGCTGCCGACCGTCTTCTGATAGAAGTTCTCCCTGCCGTTTTCGCCGGTCATGGATTCGATCAAGGGCGCA
>SCPP01000537.1_pt1 | contig 15427 bp, 36 predicted proteins | sample 6106811 | NCBI WGS metagenome assembly SCPP01 (sample SAMN10720449, study PRJNA508395) | human gut metagenome | isolation source: Participant 2 stool, 15 month | host: Homo sapiens | collected 2018
AGCTGCCCTACGCGATCGCGGACACGGATGGTAAGATCCTTTGGATGAACCGCGCCTTTGAGGCGGTGACCAAAGAAGAGAATAGCGCAGGAAAAGCCTCGACAATGCTCTTCAAGGAGATCACAGTGGAATCCCTCGAAGATGGAAAAATGCGATGGAAGTCCATGTGATCTATGGGAATCGAAATACCGCGTGAGTATGAACGCGTGACGATCCGCCGGATGAGCTTGCTCCTCCGGAATCCCGGAGAAGCAGACGGAGCAGCAGATCCTTGCGGTATATCTCTATGATGAGACAGAGCTCTATAACTACAAGCAGGCGATCACAGACCAGAAGATGGTCGCGGGCCTGATCTATCTGGACAACTATGATGAGGCGTTGGAGGCGTCGAGGAAGTCCGCAGATCGCTCTTAACGGCCCTGATCGACCGAAGATTAACAAGCATTATCGGCGGTCAACGGTATCGTAAAGAAACTGGAGAAGGACAAATATTTCTTTGCGATCAAGCAGTGCTATATGCCGCGTCTGGAAAAAGAGCGGTTTGGACTTCTGGAAGAAGTAAAAACAGTCAATATCGGAAACGATGGCGGTGACCTTAAGTATCGGTATCGGAATGAACGGCGATACCTACAGCCAGAACTATGATTATGCCCGTAACAGCGATTGATATGGCCCTCGGCCGTGGCGGTGATCAGGCGGTAGTAAAATGCCAGAAGATCCAGTATTACGGCGGAAAGGCCCAGCAGTTAAAGACGACCCGTGTCAAGGCGCGCGTCAAAGCCCATGCGCTCAGGGTTCTTGAGACGAAGGACTGCCTGCTGATCATGGGACATAAGATCGGCGATATCGACTGTTTCGGTGCGGCGATCGGTATGTACCGGATCGCATCGGCGCTGAATAAAAAGCCCACATCGTGATCAATGAGGTGACATCTTCGGTGCGCCCGATGATGGAACGCTTTGAGACGGGTGACTATCCGAAAGATCTGTTCCTGACCGGAAGTGAAGCCGCAGATATCGTGGATAACAACACAGCGCTTGTCGTTGTGGACGTCAACCGCCCGAGTATCACGGAAGAGCCGGATCTCTTAAAACTTGTGAAAACGATCGTCGTCATCGACCATCACCGTCAGTCCAGCGAGATCATCACGAACGCGACGCTGTCCTATGTGGAGCCGTATGCATCGTCTGCCTGTGAGGTGGTGCGGAGATCTTAAGTACGTCGCGGACAGCATCCGGATCAAATCCCCGGAGGCGGATGCGATGTACGCCGGTATCGTGATCGATACGAATAACTTTACAAATCAGGCGGGTGTCCGCACCTTTGAGGCGGCGGCGTTCCTTAGAAGAAACGGAGCGGACGTGACGAGTCCGAGCTGTTCCGTGACAGTATGGAGGACTACAAGGCGAGAGCCGAGGCAGTCCGTCAGGCAGAGGTCTATAAGAAATACTTTGCCATCAGCGTGTGCCCGGCAGAGGGCGTAGAAAGCCCGACAGTAGTAGGCGCACAGGCTGCAAACGAGCTTCTTGACATTGTGGGAATGAAGGCATCTGTCGTTCTTACCCCATATGAAGGCAAGATCTATATCAGCGCGAGATCGATTGACGAAGTCAATGTCCAGGTCATGATGGAAAAGCTGGGCGGAGGCGGACACAGAACGATTGCAGGCGCACAGCCCCGGGCGTTACAGTTGAGGAGGCCAAGGAGAAGGTGAAAGGCGTCATTGATATGATGCTGGAGAAAGGAGAAATTTAAGATGGAAGTTGTATTATTAGAGGATGTGAAGGCACTTGGCAAAAAAGGCCAGGTTGTAAAGGTAAATGACGGATATGCGAGAAACTTTATCCTTCCAAAAACCTTGGTGTTGAGGCTACATCCAAGAATTTAAATGACTTAAAGCTCCAGAAAGCAAACGCGGAAAAGGTTGCGGCAGAGCAGCGCTTGCGGAGGCTAAGAAGCTTGCGGAGGAGATCGACAAGATGTCCGTTACCGTATCGATCAAAGCCGGTGAAGGCGGACGTGCGTTTGGCTCTGTTTCGAAAGAAATCGCTAAAGCGGCGAAAGATCAGTTAAAGCTCGATATCGACAAGAAGAAGATGGTACTTCCGAGCCGATCAAGAGCATCGGAAGCTTTGAGGTCCCGATCAAACTTAACAAAGAGTAACAGCGAGACTCAGCGTGAAAGTCGTTGAAGCGTAAAAGATGGAAGAAGCGTTAGTAAAGAGAGTCCTGCCGCACAGTATTGAGGCGGAACAGTCGGTGATCGGTTCAATGTTAATGGACCGGGATGCGATCATCGCGGCGTCGGAGATCGTGGTTGCGGATGATTTTATCAGAAACAGTACGGGATCATGTTCGATACCATGGTGGAGCTGTTCAATGAAGGAAAACCGGTAGACCTGGTCACACTTCAGGACAGACTGAAAGAGAAGGATGTTCCGCCGGAGTATGCAGTCTGGACTTTGTCCGCGATATTCTTGCGACTGTTCCGACCTCGGTAAATGTCCGGTCCTATGCGACGATCGTTCATGAAAAAGCAGTTCTCCGCCGTCTGATCAGGATCAACGAGGAGATTGCGAACAACTGCTATGCAGGAAAGGACAGCCTGGAGACGATCCTGGCCGACACGGAAAAACAGATCTTTAATCTTCTGGAGAGCCGTGCGTCCGGAGATTTGTGCCGATCCGCCAGGTGGCGTTAAATGTCCTGGAAAAGATCGAGCAGGCAACCCGGTCAAAATCCACGGTAACGGGTCTTCCGACCGGATTTATCGATCTGGATTACCGGATGTCCGGACTTCAGCCTTCGGATCTGGTGCTGATCGCGGCGCGTCCGTCTATGGGTAAGACTGCATTCGTCTTAAACATTACGGATTATATCGCGGTCCGCAGACAGAAGACCTGCCTGATCTTCAGCCTGGAAATGTCGAAGGAACAGCTGGTCAACCGTATGCTGTCCATGGAGTCCAATGTGGATTCCCAGAAGCTGCGTAACGGTAAGCTGACGGATTCCGACTGGGATGCCATTGTGGAAGGCATCGGCACGATCGGAAGTTCCAAACTTGTCATTGATGACACACCGGGAATCTCCATTGCGGAGCTTCGTTCCAAATGCCGGAAGGTCAAACTGGAACATGGTCTCGATCTTGTCATCATCGACTATCTGCAGTTAATGTCGGGAAGCGGAAAGAACGGCGACAACCGCCAACAGGAGATTTCCGAGATTTCCAGATCCCTGAAGGCGATCGCCAGGGCGGAGTGTTGCGGTCATCGCCCTGTCCCAGCTGTCGCGTGCCTGTGAGACGAGAACAGACCATCGTCCGATGCTTTCGGACCTTCGAGAGTCCGGAGCTATTGAGCAGGATGCCGATGTGGTCATGTTCCTGTACCGTGATGATTAACTATAATAAAGATACAGATAATCCGAATACGGCGGAAGTCATTATCGCTAAACAGCGTAACGGCCCGATCGGAACGGTATATCTTGGATGGAAACCGGAGCTGACCCGGTTTGTGAATATTGCAAAAGAGCAGCAGTAACAGATTGCTGTTTGAGCGCCCGTTTTCAACTGATCTTCAGATGAAAACGGGCGCTTTGTCATATTGACATGCCTTCACATATATTATTAACGATCTGGTAACTGGTTTGCGTGCAGAGGGCGGTCTGAAATATGCTGCAGAATCAGAAGGAACAGAGTTGAGAAATCGTTACAGTTTGCGGACAGAAATCTGATCAGCAGAAAATTCTGTATGATGCTGTAATGGGAAATCATGTGAAAGGAAGAGAACAGCCATGTCAGAAACACATTATCTGATCTCTGATGCCTCGAAAAGGTTGACGTGGAATCTCGTACTTCGCTACTGGGAGGAAGAACTGGAGATGAATATCCCGCGCAACGAGATGGGACATCGGTATTATACGGATTTTGATATTCGTCTTTTAAGCAGATCAAGGAAAGGAAAAAGGGTATCAGCTCAAGGCGATCAAGGCGGCACTTGCGAAACCCTGGATGCGGAGGAGAATCGGTGGCACCTACAGATATTTTAGAGGAGGATGTTGTGCCGGCATTGAGAGAATGCGCGGAACAGGAGAAGAAGGATCTGAGAAGATGGATCCCGGGGAGATCACGGAGCTCATGAACCGGGAGAAGTCGGAACAGTTTAAGGATTTCCTCACCCAGATGATCGGACAGGCCATCGAACAATGAAAAGCTGAGTCAGGATATCAGCAGGATGGTGAATGATAAGGTGCTGAAGGAGATCGATTATCTGATGAGGGTAGCGGATGAGCGGGACGAAGAGCGGTTTCGCCAGCTGGACGAGACGATAAGACTCTACCAGAAGGAGAGCAAGGGGCGGGCGGAAGCTGCGGCGGCAAAGGCACCGTTTCGCCATCACTCTTCAGAAAGAAAAGTTTGGACGCAATGCAAATAAATTGTGATGAGGAAGATCTGCATAGATCAAAAAGCCGCTGCCCTTTGGGAACGGCTTTTATGTATTGGTTTGCGTTTGTGATCAACCCTCGTTGATTGCGCCTGTCGGACAGACACCAGCACAAGTACCGCAGCTGATGCAAGTATCAGCGTCGATTACGTACTGTCCATCTCCCTGAGAAATAGCGTTTACCGGACATTCACCAGCACAAGTACCGCAGCTAACGCAGCTATCGCTAATTACATATGCCGATGACAAAATACCTCCTTTGTTTATTTCTTTCATTCTATAATAAACGGTCAAATTATTCAAGGGGTAAATCATGAAAAAAATGTACCTAATGAGGAACAAAACCAGTAAATATGCGGTTAGACAGAGATAACTGCGGTTAGTTTTGCAAAACCTCCTTGCCAAGAAGCGAAAAAGTATTATACTCTCGGTATGCTGGCATATATGGCGGTACGCTTGTTATGCCGGAAACAATCGTAGAAAATTGCCCTCGGCAGATTTCGAAGGTGAAAGGAGGATTTATCATGCAGATTTCAAAAGAAATGCTCATCGGTGAGCTTCTTCAGGTTGATGAAAATATGGCTCAGATCTTAATGGGCGCTGGAATGCACTGCATCGGATGCCCGTCTTCTCAGATGGAGTCTCTGGAAGAGGCTTGCATGGTTCACGGAATTCCGGTGAAACTTGTAAGTGTGATCAACGAATATCTGGCTCAGAAGCAGCAGTACATGTGTAACTGATCGAAAACGATCGGTCTGCTGACTTTGGAAAATATCAGAGAATAAAGGCTGTGACACCGGGGCGATCTTCCTGGTGTTACAGTTTTGATCAACAGGTCTGATGGAACTTCCTGTTAATCAAAAAGGCATTGAGTGCCTAAGATGCACTCGCGCGGAGATATACATAAAATATTTCACGGAGATCAAAGTTCTGAAGTACCTTCAGGGCATCTTTTACGATCACATCGTAATGCTCCGCATAGTAGGCGCCGGATGCTGCCGCATCGCCTTTTAATCTTGTTCCGTATTCGGAGAGGTATTGCAGACCCGGCTGAAGGACAGCTCATCGTCATCTTCCTTCCTGAGGATCAGATAAAACGCCATTTTCCGGATTCTTGTAGAGAACACTGCTCCGTTAAAACAGCACCGGTCTGTCTTGCTGCAGACTAGGTCAAGGGAAGAGAACTGGTAGATCCTCGTAAACTGTGCCGGATTTGCCGGTTCCGGTTTTCTGCGGATCAGTTGCAGATGCAGAGGATGGTGCCGGAGTGTTCGCGTCTTTCGGTTTCAGGATCCCGCTCTGGGTCAGGATATTGATCAGACCGTCAGCCTTCCAGTACCTCCGCAGTGAGATTTCCATCCATTCTCATCCTCATCGTCTGCCGGTGAGAACTTGGAAAACGGGTGTCGAGTTCTTCGGGATCTTCCATTTTCGTGATGATCAGCATAACACTTTCGTTCGCCATAGGGATCGCTTCGACCATAAGTGGGATATCTTCCGCTTCAAAGCCGACCTTCGTTTGCTGCGCGCTGGATCATTTCGCGGAAAAGGCTGCGCGCCTTTTCGCTTCCATAAGCCAGTTCACCGAGGTTCATATTGCGGACGCTCAGATCAAAGTTGCTGAGTGTGCACCGGATCTGGTTTTCATTGATTCGTTCAATTTTCATAGGATCACTTCCTGCCTTATTACTAATCAAAGATCATTGCGGTCGATCGGTCTCTGGTAAAAGGGCAAAAGACCGCATTTTACATCTATAATATACTATATCCTATTCGGCTTTGCAATCATATGAGGAGAATTTATTAAAATTTAATCAGTTTTGACATCTACAAGATGATTTAAAATGGGAGTATCTATATTAGAATAGTCACAAGAGGTTATTGCCGAAAAGGAGGTGTGAAGATTTATCGAACGCGTTCTGTTTGGCAAATATCGGTTGTGCGGAGAATTGGGAAATGGACGGTCCGGTACCGTGTATCTGGCGTACCACGGTATAGCTGGAAGAGTATCGGGCAGTAAAAGTCGTTCCCAAGTCCATAGCGGATTATGATACTTTTAGAAAAGAAGCACTTTTTCTGAAAACATTGAGACATCCGGGAATCCCAATCGTCTATGATGTGGAAGAAGATACCGGATACAGTTATCTGATCGAAGAATATCTGGAAGGCGAATCTTTATATGCTCTGGTGAAACGCCTGGGCAGCTTGTCGGTTAAGACGGCAGTGAATCTTGAATACAGATCTGCCGTATCATTCAGTTCATGAATTCAGCAGAAAACCCTATTTTATATTTAGACTTGCAGCCAAAAATCTGCTGGTATGCAACGGAATCCTTCGGCTAACGGATTTTGATCACGCACAATACGCGCAGATGCCGCCGCATTTGAGAACGGTATGGGACAATTGGTTTTGCTGCACGGAACAGTATAAAGGAGAACCTTTAGACTGCAGAACGGATGTATACGCGATCGGTGCGCTGCTTTACTTTATGAGTCATGGAGACGTTCCCGGGAGTACTTTGGAAGTTATAAACGAACCGGAATACAGAAAACTTGACCGGATCATCCGCGGGCATGAAAGCGGAGAAAGAGGAGCGGTACCAGAGCGCGGAAGAACTGCAGAGGACGCTGCAGGAACTGCAAAACCAGATAAAAGAGCAGGCAATAGAATCTCGAATCGTTGTTTTACCGGAGCTGGGCGGGGATCGGAACGACCCATGCAGCTCTCGGAATGTCTTACTTTGACCCGAAACGGTGTCCGGCTTTATATCAGGAAGAATACGATACGGATACGGTCCGCACCCTTGCGAAAAATATGGGGCTCAAGGCGGACCGGAACGGCGTATATCAAATCGGATGCGGAAACATCCGGCCTTATTATGGCGAAGCTGTGAAGCTGCCATATCTTTATTTTCCAGTAATCATAAAGGACGCGGGAGTGATCCGGTCAGGACGGAACTTCCGGGAGCAGATTTTATGTTCTTGTATGCGGGGAAAATGGTGGGAGATCGACAGGGCTGTAAATGCGGCAAAATGCTGAAAAGCCGTGGAAAGGTGATCCTGCTCTTCAACCATATGGAGAAAAGCACGTCTGAAACTTCCAAAAGTTTTATCTGATATTCATTATTTCTTTCTTCCGTTCTTTTCGAATCCATTTAAAGAAGATAAAGCTGCCAACACCTGTTACCGGGAATTGTGGAATGATGGTACAGGGGGACCAGATGGAAAAGAAAAAATTATTGGCGGGATACAGGAGAAACGATGCAGGATGATTGGGATCGCGGGCAGCAATGTCGGAGTGGGATGCACACATTTTTCAATCATGCTGGCAAACTATCTCACGGGTTATCTCAGGAGAAAAGCAATATTGCTGGAATTTAATGAGTCAGGAGACTTTGAAAGACTCGAGCAGGTCTGTACGGGACAGACGGGACGGAAAAATCCATACAGGATCCTGGATGCGGATTATTATAAACATGCAGGGCCGGAGAATATAAAGGAGGTGCTGTTGGAAGGATATGACGATATCCTGATCGATTTTGGATCGGTCAAAGACGGTGAACATGAATCATACTGGAGATGTGATAAGAAATTTCTGGTGGGTTCCCTTACAGAGTGGCAGCAGGAAAGTTTCCGGAATTCGAGATGGAGAAAAGAGCGAAGCAGAAAAGAGCTGGCAGAGTCTCGCGGTATTTGGGAGCGAGGAGACCAGAAGAGAATTCTCAAGAAGATATCGGATCAATGCAGAACGGATTCCGTTTTCAGCGGATGCTTTCTCGGTCACGGAGGAATGCGGAGAATTTTTAAACGGATCCTGTGATGGGAAGATGGAAATAAACAGGCTTGCTGAATGCTTACAAAGCAACATGATAAATGAGATCTGATCAGTCAATGACGCAGCATTGGGAAGAAACATGTCACAGAAAATACCTTCTTCTGCCGGGCGCAGATCTGACCTGAATTCAGATGCATTTAACGTAATTATTTAGTAGGTCTGCGCATCTACTGCGCTGACCGTAAGAAAACATTGGCTTGAAAGCAAAAATGGCAGAAATTTACTGACAGTGGATTGAACAGACGAAGAGCGACAACAGGGGAAGATCGATGCGGGATGACGGAAAGACCATGCGCAGGATCAATGCGCGATATGAAAAGGGAAAGGTATATATGAGTATGGAAACAGTAAATGGAACGTATGGATCAGAAGAGCAGAAGACCGAGGAGATGACTCGCTACCTGAACGGACTTAAGAGGTACACGGAAAAAGGGATCCCGATCTACATGGATGGAAAGCTTTCCGGTCAGAGAGAGTGGGAAAAGCTGTTTGAAGTGCGTGAGGACGGAATGTTCTACATGGGGGATTATGTGCAGGCAGAAGGAGGTGGATTAAAGGAGATCCGGTTTGATAAAGTATATCTGAGCGAAGCAGATATTTCAGAGACGAAAATTCCGGACGGAGAAGAAGAACGAGAAGATAGAAAAGTGTTGCCGCTCGCAGATGGAAAAACTGCCGGTTCCGGGTGAGGATCCTGGACAGACGCGAATAACGGAATACAGATTCAAAAAACAGGGGATCGTTCTGCCGGATGGTCCGTAAGATTGCTGACGGTAATTCGTTACAAAAGTTAACAGACAGACATTTCGCGTTGTGGTATACTAAAACTATCCTTAAGATCCGGCAAAGTATACGTCCGTGTGTATTTTGCCGGATCATCCGTAATAAAATAACGATTCAGCATGTATACGTAGAGAGGCAGAAACAGATGCGGATCTTTGAAGAATAGCATGCGGAAAGAGTGATGACAAATGAAAAAAATAGTTCCTGTATTGACCGCTGTCAGTCTGATCATCCTGATCGCAGCCGGCTTTGTCGGATTCCGGGTACTGGAGCGGTATATGCCGACGAAAGAGCGGGCAGATCTTGCGGAAGTTTATCATGTATCCGGGGATGAGACGGCGATCATTTATAATTATGAACAGCAGGAGCAGACAGGAATCTATGAAAACGGTCAGACTTACCTGCCTATCTCGTGGGTAAATGACCATATCAATGAGCGTTTTACTGGGACAGTATAGAAGATCTTCTTGTATATGCATTGCCGGATCAGATTGTCTATGCCGATGCGGAGACAAGGGCTCCAATGGTGCGCCGCTGCTTCTTGTGAAGGATGAAGAAGTCTACCTGACTCTCGGTCTGATCGCGAACTACACGGATGTGCAGATCCAGGCTTTTGATTCCGGTGATGGAAAACGAGTCCTGATCGATGACTGGGGGAGAAATGTAGCCCGCGTGAAGAAAAATACCAGTCTGAGGATAAAGGCGGGGTCAAGAGCAAGATCGTAACGGATCTTGGCAGGGATGATACGGTGACGGTCATCGATACGATGGAAAAATGGTCGCGGGTCGCATCCCGGACGGAAATGTCGGGTATGTAGAGAATAAGAGACTGTCTGATGTGGAAAGTCAGAAATTTTCCGGGAATTTTGAAGCACCTGTATACAAGAGTACCAGTATGAGTGGGAAGATCGTTCTCGGATGGCATCAGGTGACGACCCAGGATGGAAATAATAGCTTTGACAGCGTTGTGACAAAGACAAAAGGAATGAACGTGATCTCCCCGACATGGTTTTCCTGACGGATAATAATGGAAATTACAAGTCGCTTGCGAGCAAAGATTATGTGGCGAAAGCCCATGCAAAAGGACTTCAGGTGTGGGCACTGATTGATAATTTCAGCGCAGATGTTCAGACAGAGACGCTGCTGGCGTCGACTTCCACACGGCGAAAACTGATCGACAGCCTGATCGCGGATGTAGAAAAATATGATCTGGACGGTCTGAATCTTGACTTCGAAAGCCTGAAAAAAGAAGCAGGTGTCCATTATATTGAATTTATCCGTGAATTGTCGATCCCGTGCAGACAGAAAGGGATCAACATGTCGGTGGATAACTATGTTCCGGCCGGATATAACAGTTTTATGATCTGAAAGAACAGGGGATCGTGGCAGATTATGTGATCATGATGGGATATGATGAGCACTTTGCAGGAGGTGAGGCGGGTTCTGTATCTTCTATCAATTATGTGAAGAACGGATTGCCGGAATGCTGGAGAATGTTCCGAGAGAAAAACTGATAGGCGGAGTTCCGTTTTATACGAGACTTTGGACGGAAGCCGGAGATGGAACGATCACGTCAAAGCGATGGGGATCGCAGAGGAAAAAGATGGGTGGATAATAATCAGGTGGAGCTCACCTGGCAGGCAGATACTGCCCAGTATTATGGCGAGGTGCAGACAAGTGATGGAGCTCAGTTCCTCTGGATGGAAGAGGAGCGGTCTCTGAAAGAGAAGATGATCCGACAGAATGATCTGGCAGGAGTCGCATGCTGGAAACTTGGCTTTGAAGATTCCGCTGCATGGGATTCAATCCAGTGGAACTGAGAAACTTTCGGAGGATCACACGGATCCTACCAGGTTACCATCTCATCCAGTAGAAGTTTTGTTCTTTACTGGAACGTGTAGGTAGATACGGGTGGTCTCAATGCTTTCATGTCCGAGAAGATCTGCCAACAGAGAAATATCGCCGCTTCTGGATAAAAGTTTTTCGCTAAGCGATGGCGGAAAGAATGTGGGTATATGGTAGTGGGATCGATCCCGTACCGGATTGCATAATGTTTTAATTGGGAATGGATGCCTCTGGTCGTCACGGGGCGTCCATTTTTCAACAAAAAGCCGGAGGCAATGCCGCGGCGTTCGCACCATGTTTTGCTTCCTGGCAGAGCAAATCTGGAATGTAGATGCGGCGGATTTTTCCGCCCTTGGAATAAAGATCAAGATATCCGCAGGCCAGATGCTCCACTTTGATCAGTACCAGTTCACTGACTCGGGCGCCGGTGGTTACCAGAAAACGGACAACAAAGTACCAGAAGTCATGATGCTCTGCCTTCAGCTTCGTCTGGAGAGCTTCACAGTCCTCGTTTGTGATGATAGAGTCCTGAAAGGTATCTCTGGGGGCTTTCACTGAATGAAGACGAAATCCGGCAAGTGCCGGATCAAGTGCAGACACTCCTTTTCCAGAAACAGAAGAAACTGATTGATGGCAAAGATCCTTTGATTGATCGTGGCGGGACTATAATTGGAAATTAAAACTCCGGTATTTCCGGGCTGGTCTTCGGATATGTACGATTCGATAGAGAAAAACTGACGGATCGCCCGCCCATACGCATTTTCGGTATTTTCCGACATGTTCTTTTTTCTTAAATATGATCTGAACGATTCTGCCAGGGTTTCCTGGTCTTTAGAAAGTTTTTTCATGCTTTTATCCTTTGAATTTGATGGTGGATTACCAGGTTACGATCTGATTGAAGAGATTTTGCTGTTCAATGCTGCTTTTGTGAAGATAGATGCGGGTGGTCTCGATACTTTCGTGACCCAGAATATCGGAGAGAAGTGCAATATCATTGCATCGTTCCACAAAATTTTTGCGAACAGATGGCGGAAGGAATGTGGGTGAACAACGGATGGATCAAGATGATAGCGCAGAGCGAAAACTTTCAGCTGATCACGGATCCCGTTAGTACTGATAGGACGGCCAAAGCGGTTCAGGAACAGACTGCCTTTGGACCTGTTTTCGTTTTGCAGCCACATCAGACAGGTCTCCCGTACACTGTGGAAATAAATACGTCGGATCTTGTTGCCTTTTGAATAAAGGTCGAGCTGACCACGCCGGATATCCTCTATCTGGATCTGAACAAGTTCACTGATCCGGACCCCGGTGGCAGCCATGATCCGCACTGCAAGGTAATAATTGGTCTTTCCGTCGCGGATCAGGCATTTTTCAGATATTCATAATCAGCCTGACTGATCACATTCTCGAGAAATGGTCGCTGTTGGAGCCGTACCATGAGGAGTTTTGAAGCGGGGATCCCGAGAAATTCCATAAAACAGTTGATCGCCCGGATCCTCAGATTTACGGTGCGCGGTTTGTAACGCTCGATCAGATAACACTTATAGAAAGCAGATTATCGTGAGTGACATCAGGATACAAAGATAGAAACTGGCGAGCAGCATAGAGATAGGATAGGATCGTCTGATAAGCTTTTCCGCTTCGAAGAAGCCAGGGCTCAAAATCGGAGATTTTCTGACGGGATCCTTCTGAAAGAAGATTTACGGGAAGTGCGATCGTTCTCATAATATTACCATGCCTTTCTGTGAAAAATGATTTAGTTGTTATATAGTGTGCTGGCGGGAAAAGTTGTGTATTGCAGAGAAAAAGGATAAGAGAAAATGAGCAGGGAGTGGAAGTGTTAATGAAAAATCCGCCGGAGTCATCGAAAAATGCCTCCGACGGATTTTTATTTACGCGAACAACGAACCAAAGTCTGCGCTTGTGCGAGACCCTGGCGACTGCCGCGATAACAAGGGAAAACCCGCGAAGTGTGTTTTCTCTTGTTTCATTTGCGGAAGAAGATTATCGCAAGTGATCGTACACGGTGCAGGAATGTTACTGGCACTGAGGTCAGGAATGATCTAATTCTGGAAATCTATGGTCACGTTCCCTTTTCATCATATTTGACTGCATCCTTATCAAGAGTCAGTGCGTCGATCGCATCGAGGTATGCCTTGATGGATGGATACTGCGGTTTATAGTTTGCGATGATTTCCTTTGCTGCCTTTGCGTCATCGGAGCAGGGCATCTGCGAGGAAAGAGTTCAACTTTGCGGCATTCACGCACATCCGGTTCGGATCTGCGATCTGGAAATCGATGCCGTGAAGAGTACCGGTTCCTCCGCCTGCGGAAATCTGAACACCCGGCATTACACATGTGATATCGCCGAAATCGGAGGAGCCTGCTCCAGCCGTCATAGTCGAAGACAACCTTCTTTCTTCCGCAGAGTGCCGCAGCAGTCTTCAGCCAGTTTCATAAATGCCGGATCATGATACTCCGGTGCATATCCCGGGCGGTCACTCAGCTCGACGCCTGCGCCCATAGCTAATGCGGCACCTGTCAGTGCACGGTTCATCTTGATATTTTCACGTTTGATCGCTTCCAGGGTTTTCCGCGAACATAGCTTTCGATCTTCATCTCATCGGGATGATGTTTACACAGTTTACCCATTAAGATCGGATGAAAACGGATGGTATCTTTTTCCTGGAAGGTTTCGCGCAGGTCATTGCAGGCCAGACCGAGCATAGCGGCATATTCTGCATTGACTCCCATATGAGGAGCTCCGCCGGCGTGAGCGGATTTTCCCTTGTAACGGATATTTTTTCGCCATGCAGCCGTTCATTCCGAGCTGTGCGTGGAAGTCGAGATCCGTGTCTCCGTCCTCATTGACACCGGTTCCCTTTGTCATTCCGTGGACCATCATTGCCATATCGACACCGTCCAGGAGACCGCGGTACATGAACTCGGTCTTGCCGCCGTTGTATTTTATGATCCCTTTCTGGCGGAGCTCCTCGCGGAAGGCCAGCTGGATCATTTCCTCGGCCGGTACAGCGACGAGACGGATCGATCCGCATAAACCGTCCAGCGCGTGCGGCTGCTTTTAATGCGGCAGCGATACCTAAAAGGGCAGCAGACTTTGTGCATTGTGTCCGCAGCAGTGTGTCATGCCGTTTACGGACTCCGGATGATTGGCGATGTCGAGTGCATCAAGTTCGCCAAAGATCGCAACCTTCGGACCAGGTTTCCGGTCTCCACATCGGTGTAGAATCCCGGAATATTCCCGGCTTTTACAAGTGTGTATCCAAGTGCCTCATATTTTTCTACAAGATAGTCATGGGCCTGCCATTCGGTGTAACCGGTCTGCGGATGTGCCCAGATCCAGCGCTCTGCGTCGAGAATGAGCTGTCTTACAGTGTCTACGTTGTTTACGATCAGTTGTTGTCTGTCTGTCATGGAAATACCTCCTGAGTATGTAATATTGAAGGAAACGATCACAGATCGGGATGTGAAACCGTTCCTGAATGTAAAATATCGGAAAAACCCGGTCATAGTGCGCGGTGGGAAATATCCGGGTATTGGAATGCCGGAAGATGCCTCCTGCTAAGCACATATCTGTTTTAAAAGTGTGATCAGCGCATCGGTGTGTTCCTTTGTGGTTGCCCAGCTTGTGGCGATCCGGATCACTGTGTGCGTATCATCGTAGTTTTCCCAGAAACTGAATTCTGCGGATCCTTCAAAGGGCGTGGAGGATTTCATCCTCCAGAATGATAAAGATCTGGTTTGTCAGTCTCAAGGAAAACTGATAACCATTTTCTTTTAATACGTTTTGATTGAGTCTGCATAGTTGAGAGCAGATTCACCGATATGAAGATAGAGATCATCGGTAAACAGGACATCAAACTGGATCCCCAGGATACGGCCTTTTGCGGAACAGGGCACCGTGCTGTTTAACGATCGTAAAAATGCGGGATCAGTGCCGGATCGGGGATCACGACAGCTTCGCCAAAGAGCACCGCATTTTGTCCCACCGATGTAGAAGACATCGCAGAGTCGTGCGAGATCTTTTAATGAAACGGTATTTTCCGGGCAGCCAGTGCATATGCCAGTCTTGCACCGTCCACATAAAGCGGAAGATGGTATCTGCGGCGAGGCCTCGCTGAGAGCAGTCAGTTCTTCCAGAATACAGCGTCCCGTATTCAGTCGGCTGTAGATATAGACCATGCCGGGCATGACCATGTGCTCATGGTTTTCATCGGATAAGAAGGTATCCATATAAGAGATCTGTGGCTGAGATCTTTCCGTATGTATGGGGCAGCGGGAGAACCTTATGTCCGCCAAACTCGATAGCGCCGGCCTCATGGACCGCAATATGTCCGGTCTCCGCACAAAGGACTCCCTGATAGGAACGTAAAGTGCATCGATTACCGTGGCATTTGTCTGGGTACCGCCGACGAGAAGTAGACACCTGCATCCGGCGCATCGCAGGCTTTGCGGATCTTATCTCTCGCGGAGGCGGAAAACTCATCGAGACCGTATCCGGA
>SCPP01000309.1_pt1 | contig 15423 bp, 28 predicted proteins | sample 6106811 | NCBI WGS metagenome assembly SCPP01 (sample SAMN10720449, study PRJNA508395) | human gut metagenome | isolation source: Participant 2 stool, 15 month | host: Homo sapiens | collected 2018
CAAATCCGTCCATTTCAACAAGCAACTGATTTAAAGTCTGTTCTCTTTCATCGTGACCGCCGCCATACCGGCACCTCTTTTTCTGCCGACTGCGTCTATTTCATCTATAAACACAATACACGGTCTGTTTTCTTTGCCTGTTCAAACATTCTCACTCGCGATGCACCTACGCCGACATAAAGTTCAACGAAATCCGAACCGCTTATAGAGAGAAAACGGAACTTTCGCCTCGCCGGCAACCGCCTTTGCAGAAGTGTTTTACCCGTACCCGGCGAGCCGACAAGAAGTACACCCTAGGTATTCTCGCACCAGGCTTACAAACTTTTGAGGATTTTTCAAAACTCGACTATTTCCGCAAGTTCGGCTTTCCTCATCAGCTCCCGCAACATCTTTAAATGTCAGTTCTTGGTGTTCTCATTAAGTCTTGCTCTGCTCTTTGTAAAATTGGTTGCACCCGAACCGCCTTTTCGCAAAAATCCGAAAAGAACACACATATAAATACAATTATCAAAATTATATTTGTAACCGCCGTCCATGAAATCTTGGTTTCATAAGCCTCTTGCTTTAAAGTGCCTTTATCCATTTGGTCGTTCATTTCTTTTCCGACATCTGCCTGCAACGTGTCAAGTGACGGAATTTTCACCTTTGCTTTGTCACCGTTTGTAAGTGTCACCGTTACGGTATTTCCGACACAAGCATCGAACTTACCTGTTCGGACTTTATACTGTTGACCAAATCAGAGTAAACCATTTTGGTCTGCGATGCACCGAACCGACTGCGAACATATAAATCAGATACGCAACTACAAGCATTGCCACCCATACTCCGAGTCCTTTAAATCTTTTCTGCAACTGACTACCTCCTTAATTATCGTAAAATTCTATTTTATACCTTTATCCTTGAAAGCAAAACGTTTGTCATATTCTGTTGCCGACTGCAATTTCGCCGTTTATCCAATTATCGGCACACTGTTTCGTTTATCTTTAGGAATTTTTTATCTATAAAATATTCCTTTAATTTCTTCGTACCGTTCATACCCATAGGCTGAAATTTATCACCGTTTCGCCTGTTGCGTACAATGATTTTATCAGTCTTGTCACACGAAAGATATATTGCACCGTCTTTATTTCGCATATCCGTTTCAGATACCGAAATTTTTTGTCAAGTTCCGAAATAAAAACTGTTTCACCGATATTAATACGACTTCAAACGGCTGTGTTTCTTTTTTGTGTTCAGTATTATTTTGCCGTACTCGTTTTTTGCAACAATACCGTACGGCAAATTTATTTGTCTGCCGCTTGATTTATCGGCAAGCGACAATATATCCGCAACATATGTTGACGAAATATCGTTAAGACTGTTATAAATATCTCTTAACATCAATCTTAAAACACGCCTTTTATCGCAATATCCGTCTTTATTCAAATCTTCAATATTAACAGCACAATTTCTGATGTGCTTTTTATAAAAATCTTCCGCAATACCGTCAAGATAATCACTGTCATCTTTTATCAAGCAAGCATTTTCCGTAACGGTTTTAATAAAACTCGTGTTAAATTTTTTGAATATGGTAATGTGTGTAATCGTGTAATCTGTCATATATTCAAGTCCGTTATCACTGCAATATTTTCGATTTCATCTCGTGAAACATTCAATATCGGACGAATTATATTTCCGCGGACATACGGTATTCCGCAAAGTCCGTTTGTCGTACTGCCACGCATAAAATTCATAATCAAAGTTTCGGCATTGTCATTTCTGTTATGCGCCGTTGCAACTTTGTTTATATCGTATTTTTCGCACAATTTATTAAAGAAATTATATCTCACATTTCTGCCGGCTGTTTCTTCTGACACATTTGTATCTTTTGCAATTTGGGGTATATCTGCATTTAACACAAAACATTCAATACCCAATTTTTTGAAAAGTTTTCGGCAAAAAGTTCATCTCTCTTTGCCTCCTCGCCTCTTATGCCGTGATTAATATGAGCCGTATATAATTTTATGTCAAATTCATCTTTCAGCGACCAGTGGTGAGTAAGACACACCGAATCCGCACCGCCCGAAAGACCGACCAGCACGCTGTCGCCGTTATTCAATAAATTATATTCACGCAAGGTCTTTTTAATAATATCTAAAACCATTATTCTTCCTTCAATGCAAATTCAACATTAGAAAACTTAGTATATTCACCTTTCCAACCAAGTTTAAACATACCGGTTTCACCGCTTCTGTTTTGCGACAATACATTCAGCCAAATTTTTATCCTCGGTATCGGGATTATAATATTCGTCACGATACAAAACATAACCATATCGGCGTCCTGCTCGATAGCACCCGATTCACGCAAGTCCGAAAGCATGGGACGCTTATCGCTTCTCGATTCAGCCGCACGCGAAAGCTGTGAAAGTGCAATGACAGGAATATTAAGTTCCTTTGCAAGAATTTTTAACGAACGCGAAATTTCGGCAATTTCATTTTGTCTGCTCTCTGTTCTTCCGCTCGACTGCATTAACTGCAAATAGTCGATTACGATAAGTTCAAGATTTTTGTCTGCTTTAATCGTCTGCATTTTGCACGGATTTCCGATACCGTTATTGACGCAGTATCGTCTATATACATCGGTGCAGTTGCAACTCTGTTTACTATTGCACCGATTTTTCCCAATCTTCGCCTGTTATATCACCTGTTCTGATTTTATTTGAATTAACAAGTGCCTGGCTGCATATAATACGGTTTACAATCTGTTCTTTCGGCATTTCGAGGTTGAATATCGCAACGGTTTTTATCGGTAATACTGACGTGTTCCGCTATATTTACAGCAAAACTTGACTTACCCATACCCGGACGTCCGGCGATAAGAATAAGTTCGCCGCCATGAAAACCGCCCGTACGTCTGTTAAGTTCATCAAAACCTGTAGGCAAACCCGTTATACCGCTTTGATTTAAAGAGTTTTCAACAAGTTCCTGATAACTGCCCATGAATATCTCACTTATAGGAAGTATATCGCTCTTGTTGTTTGATGATGTAACGTCAAAAATAAGCTGTTCGGCTTGGTCGACTATTCTTTCGACTTTATCGTTCTGACCGTAAGCCATATCGGAAATATCGTTGGCACTTTTAATAAGTGTTCTCAAAACTGCCTTTTCCTTAATTATTTGCGAATAATACGTCATGTGCCTTGTTGTCGGCACATTTGTTGCCGCATTTCTCAAATAAGCGATACCTCCGACAGCCTCAAGTTTGTCGCTTTGGCTCAACTTATTTGAACGGTAATAAAATCTATAGCCGCATTTTCGTTAAATAAATCAAAGAATTACACTGAATATTTCCTTATTCTGTGGGAAGTAAAAATCTGACGGTCTAAGTATTTCAACCGACTCCGCAACACTGTGCGAATTAGTAAGAGCACTGCCTATTACAGTAATTCCGCCTCTTGACTATATGGCAGTTCTCTGCCCATTACGTCAACAGGATTCGACATTTCTGCCATAAATCCATTACCTCCCCAAAGTTATATCTGTTCTACAACTACGTTTAACTTACCGACAACGCCTGTATAAATTTTACGTCAACAGTCGTTGTTCCCAATGTCTTTATGCCGTCAGGCATAACAAATTCTTTGTCAAGTTTGATGTGGTGTTGTGAAGTAAGCGCCTCTGCTACATCTTTTGATGTTACAGATCAAAAAGTTTACCGTTTTCGCCTGCTTTAGCCTTTAGCACAACCTTGATTTCTTTCATTTTCTCTGCGATTGCATTTGCCTCTTCAAGCTCAACTTTTTTGTTGTATTCAAGAGATTCCTGCTTACCCTTCATTACGTTTATATTCGACTTTGTAGCCGGTTCGGCAAGACCTCTCGGCAAAAGATAGTTTCTTGCATAACCGTCAGATACATTTACCATCTGACCTTTTACCTTGTCCTTTACATCTCTTGTCAATATAACTTGCATTGTCCTTCCTCCAATTAACTTTCATTATTTGCAACGTAATCAAAGACAGCCTTTTCAACGTCCTCAATTACCATATCTACATTTTTGTCTTTTACTTGTGCACCGGCAACGGTACTGTGTCCGCCGCCGCCGAGATATCCATAATAAGCTGTACATTAATATCACCGAGCGAACGGGCGCTTATACCCACGCCGCCGTCCTGTGCATATACAACTATCGACGCACGAATATCACCTATATTAAGCATTTCATCAGCCGCCTGTGACGCTATCACTCTTATATTAAGGATACTTTGTGTAACACTTTGCGACTGCAATCTGCGATACTATAATTTTCGATGTCTTTACAATATCGGCTCTGTGGTCATAGTCCTCTTTATTCACGTTAAACAGCTTTTTAACGTCTGCCGTATTCAGTCCCAAACGTCTTAAATATGAAGCCGCCTCAAATGTTCTGACACCTGTTTTTACTATAAAGTTCTTTGTATCCATCAAGATACCCGTATACAAACACTCCGCCTCAACGGTTGTAAGTGAACTTCCCAAATTCATATATTCCAATAATTCAGTAGCCATTTCACAAGTTGACGACGCATACGGTTCGTGATAAATAAGCGAACAAGGATTAATAAAATCAGTCGATCGTCTGTGGTGGTCGATAAGCACAACCTTACTTGCCTTTTCGATAAGTTTCGGGCATGGCAACATTGACGGTCTGTGCGTATCAAGCACAACTATCAATGTATCTGATGTAACGTTTTCGACTGCGTCGTCATTTGCTTATAAACATACCTCTGTACTCACTCATTGCACGAAGGTCGTCATACATTTTTTATGGCCGGTGAATTGTTGTCATAGACAATATACGGCTTTTGCCGAGCGTTCTGACTGCTCTCTGCAACCGCCGCACCGAAGCAGTCATAGTCCGCACCGGAATGTCCCATAAATATTACTTTGTCGGAATTTTTATAAAGTCTTTTAATGCAACAGCAATAGCTCTTGTTTAACTCTTGTACTCTTTTCGTAATCACGAGCCTTACTGCCGTAAAATTTATACTGTATCGTCCTTTATGCTGACTTGGTCGCCTCCGCGTCCTAGTGCCATATCAAGTGCATTTCTTGCGTACATATCATTTTCCGACAGACTTCCGCCTACGCCGATACCGATACTGATACTTACCGGAAGTTTCATATCTTCACCGACTTTCTCACCTTATACAATATATCAAACTTTTACTGACATACTGTGCAAGATAGCGATGTTCAAAGAACATATAAAATCTGTCGCGGTCGGTTACTTTTAAAAGTGCATTCGATTCGTCTACCCATTCATTGATACATTTTCTTATTTGTGCCAAAATCTGTTGTTGCTCGTTGTCATTGACACGTTGCAATACATCGTCATAATTATCAATATTGATAATCGCAACATCTGTTTTTTCGTTAACGTATTTTCTTTTTAATTCATATTCAACAGTTCTGTCAATAAGATAAATATATACGGATACCTTGTCCTCATCTTCGGAAATACTTATATTTCTGTTTCTGATTATTTGCAATAAGCAAATATCGCTTATCGTCAATTCGTATACGTTTTTCATAGTGTGAGGCTGATTTTAAAATTTCTCCCACTTTATATCGGATATTGAATTTTCGAGTTTTGTGTCAAAAGGTCCTTATTAAAAACAATTCCGAAAATTTGCCGTTGTACCAGCATATGGAACCGTCTATATGCACAACAACGATAGGTATAGGAAAAGAGTCCATAATATTTGCCGAAATCGAATTTGAGCTTTTGCCATAATTTCAAGAAAATTATTAACACTCTCATTTCTTTTATTTCTTATAAAAATAACCGCACAAAATGCTATTATCCCGCAATTATCTCTAATATTGCTATAACCTTGCCTTTAATCATAACTGAGTACACCGCTTATGATCAAAGCAGTGCTGATGCAAATGCTATCTTAATGCAAGTTTTAACAACTTGTCCGTAATGTTTTCTCATAAGTCCCTCAAAGTGCATTGATGCACTGTAAGCCTTAGCGGCTCTTTAAATATTTCTTTAGTTCCGACATATCCGAAAACTCTATCTCAAGTTCGTGTCCGTTTTCTTCACCTATGCCGAGAAGTTCGGAAATTTTTATCTATGCTTGCATAACCGATTCCCAACCGTCTTGCAAGTATGTAATCCATAGCAATAACCGTTGCTATTTCATTTGTAACACTCTCATAATCGCCTATTTCGTCATAGTCCGCAAGAGTTCTGTAAAGATGTGCTATCTCCGATAAAATCTCACCTTTATCATATCAATAGCTTTTAGATTTGTTGAAATGTTCATAATGATGCCTCAATGATGTAATTAATTTTGTGTAGTCCTATCTGATACTATATTCTACCACAAACTTCATATCAAGTCAACATCATTAAAGAACTTTGCCATAAAGCAACAAAACACTCTTTATGAGTGTTTTTGTTAACATTATATATATTTCCGCAATAAGTTTAGCCATTTCCTTACAGCCAACCTTACCGTCTGACATAATATCGGTTGTTCTGTAATTTTGGTCAAGTACCTTATCTACTGCGTCATTTATTGCCTTTGCTTCTTCTACAAGACCGAATGACATTTCAAGCATCATAGCGGCTGAAACAATGGTTGCAATAGGGTTTGCAATATCCATACCTGCAATATCAGAGCACTGCCGTGAATCGGTTCGTACATACCGCATTTTGTTGCGCCAAGTGACGCTGACGGCAACATACCGATTGAACCTGCAATAGCGCGAAGGTCTGAAAGAATATCTCCGAATATATTTGATGTAACGATTACGTCAAATTGTGCCGGATTAATTACCAAGCTGCATAGCTGCATTATCAACATACATATGAGTAAGCTCAACTTCGGGATAGTCTGCCGAAAGCTCAATCATAGTCTTTCTCCAAAGTCTTGAAGATTCAAGTACGTTGGCCTTATCAACAGATACAACTCTCTTATCTCTAAGCATAGCTGTTTCAAATGCAATTTTACCTATTCTCTTGATTTCTTCAACTGAATACTTTTCTGTATCCGGCCATGAGCCGTCCTCTGCTTTCTTTCTTTCACCGAAGTAAATACCGCCTGTAAAGTTCGCGGACAACCATTACGTTAAGTCCTTTTTCAAGCTTTTCGTCTTTAAGCGGTGACGCGTCCTTCAGCTGCGGCTTTAGGATTGACGGACGAAGATTTGAATATAATTCAAGAGCCTTTCTTATACCCAAAGTCCTTTTCAGGTCTGTTTTCAGACGGTTGTGAATCCCACTTCGGACCGCCGACTGCACCTAAAAGCACACTGTCTGATTTTTTACAAATATCAACTGTTTCCTGCGGAAGCGGTACGCCGTACTTATCTATGGCACAACCGCCCATATATACTTCCTGATAATTAAATTTGTGTCCGTACTTTTGCTTACCGCGTCAAGAACTGTAACAGCACCCGATACGATTTCAGGACCAATTCCGTCACCCGGTATAAGTGCAATATTAAATTCAGCCATTTTATTACATTCCTTTCTTTATGTACTCAACCAAACCGCCTGCATTGATAATGCCCTGCATAAATTCAGGAAATGCAACTGCTTGATAAGTCTTATTCTTTGTCTTGTTTGTGATAACACCTGTATCGAAATCAACTTCTGCTTCATTGCCCTCGTCTATATCCTCTGGCGCCTCGGCACATTCAAGAATAGGAAGTCCGATATTAATAGCGTTACGATAGAAAATTCTTGCAAAATCCTTTGCGATTACGCATGAAATACCGCTTGCTTTTATAGCGATAGGTGCGTGTTCTCTTGATGAACCGCAGCGAAGTTTGCACCGCCGACCATAATGTCGCCGTCTTTAACTTTATTTACAAATTCTTTATCTATATCTTCCATACGGTGTGACGCAAGTTCCTTATGGTCTGTTGTGTTAAGGTATCTTGCCGGAATTATTACGTCTGTATCAATGTTATCTCCGTATTTAATAACTTTTCCGTTTGCTTTCATATTAATCCTCCGTTCCAAACTCAACTCAAAATCAATTTTAAGTTGTGAAGTTTATTTTACATTACTTCTTCAGGTGCTGTTATCTTACCCGTTACAGCACTTGCGGCCACAACTTCAGGACTCGCAAGATAAACTTCACTGTCAACGTGTCCCATACGTCCGATAAAGTTTCTGTTTGTTGTAGAAACACATCTTTCGCCTTCTGCCAAAATACCCATATGACCGCCAAGACACGGTCCGCATGTAGGTGCCGAAATTACACAGCCTGCCTCAACAAGTGTCGATAATGTACCGTCTTTTAATGCTTCAAGGTAAATTGCCTGTGTTGCAGGGAATACGATAACTCTTATACCCTTTTAACGTGCTTACCCTTTAGAATTTCAGCCGCATGACGTAAATCCGAAATACGTCCGTTTGTACATGAACCTATTACAACCTGGTCAATTTCAACATTGCCCCAGTTTTCCGGTGTTCTTGCATTTTCAGGCAAGTGAGGGAATGCAACCGTATGAGGAACTGTTGCAAGGTCGATGTCTATTGTCTGTACATATTCAGCGTCATCATCAGCTTTAAATACTGTATATTCTTTATCAGAATGGTCTTTCATATATTCAACAGTCAAATCGTCAACTTCAAATATACCGTTTTAGCACCTGCTTCAATAGCCATATTGCGATTGAGAAACGGTCGTCCATAGTAAGAGTGTGCATACCCTCACCTGTAAATTCCATTGACTTGTAAAGTGCACCGTCAACACCAATCATACCGATTATATGTAAAATAAGGTCCTTACCGCTTGTGTATTTGTTAAGCTTACCTGTCAGGTTAATTTTAATAGCCTCGGGAACTTTGAACCATGCCTTACCGGTAGCCATACCGGCTGCCATATCTGTTGAGCCGACACCTGTTGAAAAAGCACCAATGCACCGTATGTACAAGTATGTGAGTCTGCTCCGATAACAACGTCACCTGCAACTACCAAGCCTTTTCAGGAAGAAGTGCGTGCTCGATACCGACTTCGCCGACTTCAAAATAGTTTACAATATCCTGCTCCTTTGCAAAGTTCTGACCTTTAATGCCTGCTGAGCAGACTTAATATCCTTATTCGGTGTAAAGTGGTCAGGAACAAGAGCAACTTTTGCTTTATCAAATACTCCGTCAAGTCCTATCTTATCAAATTCTCCTATTGCAACAGGAGTTGTTATGTCGTTGCCAAGAACTAAGTTTAAATTCGCCATAATGTTCTCCGGCTTTAACACTTTCCTTTCCTGCGGCATTCGCAAGAATTTTTGCGTCATAGTCATTCCCATAACAAAACCTTCCTTTCCGAAATGTTTATTTTACTTTTATTACTATTGAATTATAGCACAACAAGTGATATAATTCAAATATATATAATTTATATTATACATAAAATAACTTATACGAGGTGTCAAATGTATAACTACGATAATCTTTCCAAATACAAGGTATTTCTTTGTGTTGCCGAGTGCGGCGTATCTCTCAATCTGCCGAGCAACTTTATATTTCTCAGCCCGCTGTAAGTATGACAATAAAAAGCTTGAAGAAAGTCTTGGAACAACTTTGTTTTTACGAAAACCGAGAGGTGTTGTTCTGACCGAGCGGCAGACTTCTTTATGACGGCGTAAAACAAGCATTAAATATGCTCTCCGATACCGAAAGCAATTTAAAGCACCTTGAAAACAACTGCAGACTTCGCATTGCCGCAAGTAATGTGCTTTGCAAGTACCTGCTTATGCCCTATCTTCAAAAATTCACCGAAAAATATCCTTTCACCGATGTTTCCATAACTTGTACATCATCTGCAAATGCACATAAAATGCTTGAAGAGTGTAAAATCGACGTTGCGCTTATGGCAAAGCCCGACAACATCAGCGGTCTTGAATATTATCCGCTCGGTGCAATACAGGACACATTCGTCTGTACTCCGTCATACTTGAAACGTCTTAACTGCAACGGTTTTGAAATTTTGAACGTGGCAATATTATGCTTTTAAACAAAGACAACGTTTCCCGTATGCATATTAACAACTACTATGCCGAAAACAATATCAATCCTACGCATATCCTTGAAGTGGAACGATATGGATATGCTTATTGAATTTGCCAAAATCGGCATAGGTGTTTCTTGTGGTAAAGCAGTTTGTAAAAACGAATTATCTAACGGCTCACTTATCGAAATAAATCTGCCTAATGCAATACCGCCACGCGAAACAGGCTTTTATATAATCAAAATATTCAGCCGTTTAATGATAATATTTTAAGGCTTATCAACATTAATTGATTATAGACAAAACCTTACGGCTTTGTCTGCTTTATTTTGGGGAGTTTGATGGCGTATCGGAAAGACATCCAACGCTTCGCAGAGCGGTTTTGCCGTAGGCAAAACTACTGAAAAAGCTAACCTCAAAGTTTCAATCATTTCTGGCGACATGCGCGGCAGAATGGCTTAAATCTAAAGTTTCGACTTTGGAGGAACTTTAGATTTTCTCTGAAAATACTCAAAAATTACATCAGCATGATGTGATTTTGAGCTGTCGACATTTTGTCGACAGGCTCTATTAATTAATCTTTTCACCTTTGCAAATGCCGCCATAAGGCGTTTAAAACCGATACTTTCAAATTGAATTTCAAGAATACAGTCATTTCCGCAAGGAGTGGCTTTCAGAATTTCTCCGCGTCCGAATGTTCTGTGTTCAACGGCATCACCGGCTTTGAATTTAGAATAGTCGGTTGAACCACTTGATTTACACTGCTGCCAAACCCTTTGTCATATAAACTTTTTTTCGGTGCAGACGCATTACGCACTCCTAAGTCTTGCATTACCTTTGCAACTTTCGGTTGCAGCGTTGTCTTGTCCTCAAGATATTCAACAGGTATTTCCTGAAAAATCTTGACGCGGTTGTCGGCATTGTTTTACCGTGAATAGTTCTGCTTATCGTTTTGGTGATATAAAGCTGTTCTTTTCGCCTCGTTATCGCAACATAGCAAAGACGTCTTCTTCTTCTATATCATCGTCCGATTCCATTGAGCGCATTCCGGGAACAATCCTTCTTCAAGACCGCCTCAAGAATACAATCGGGAATTCAAGACCTTTTGCACTGTGAATAGTCATAAGTACCGCACTGTCCTCATTTTCGTCATATCCGTCTATATCCGAAACAAGACTTATATTTTCCAAAATTACCCAGTGTATTCCCGTTTCTTCATTCTTTCAAACTCGGTAATAACAGAAATAAATTCGCCCAAGTTTTCTATTCTTGTCTTACTTTCCGTTGTATCTTCCATTACAAGTGCCGGCATATATCCTGTATCATTCAATATTCTTCCCGTAAGATCTTCAATCGTAACGGTATCTTTAAGTTTGATAAGTGATTGTATTATTTCCGAAAACTAAGTAATTTTTATAGCCGTTTTAAATTCAGGGTAATCGTCCGCGTGAGAAATAACATCATAAAGACTTGTTTCCTTTCACGTGCAATATTTCGCTTTTCAAGCGTTGCGTTACCGATTTTTCTTTTCGGCTCATTGATAATTCTTGCCAGACTTACATCATCATTCGGATTATATACAACTCTCAAATATGCAATTATATCCTTAATTTCCTTACGATCATAGAATCGGAAGTCCCGAAAGGACTTTGTACGGAACAGACTCACGCATAAGCATTTCTTCTATTACACGCGACTGTGCATTTGTTCTGTACAGTATCGCACAATCCGAAAATGAACCTTGTTCATCGAAATGCTTTTTATCTGACGTGCAATATATCTTGCCTCGTCATATTCGTTTGTACCCGTGTATACAAAAACTTTGTTTCCGTCACCGTTTGACGTCCACAACGATTTACCCATTCTACCCTTATTGTTAGATATAACGCTGTTTGCGGCATCAAGGATATTTTGCGTTGAACGGTAATTTTGGTCAAGCGTTATCTTTTGTACATCAGAGTAATCATCTTCAAAATTAAGAATATTTCCGATATTTGCACCTCTGAATTTATAAATACTTTGGTCGTCATCACCGACAACGCAAAGATTTCTGTTTGCCTGTGCAAGAAGATTTATAAGAAGATACTGCGAATTGTTCGTATCCTGATACTCATCAACAAGTATGTACTGAAACTTATCTTGATATTTTGACAATACATCGGGATTTTCACTTAAAATCTTAACTGTATTCAAAATAATATCGTCAAAATCGACTGCATTGTTTTTCTCAGTTTTGTTTGGTATCTGTAATATATTTTTGCGATTATGCTCATACGATAATCGCTTTTGTAAACATTTTCAAAAGTTGCCGCATCCATCAAGTCATTTTTTGCGTTACTTATTATAGACAACACGTTTCTGACAGGAAAACTTTTTTCGTCAATGTCAAGTTCTCTTAGACATTCTTTCATAACAGTCTTTGTATCTGCTGTATCGTAAATTACAAAATCACGGCTGTAACCAAGCAAATCAATACAACTACGCAAAATTCTGACGCAAACCGAGTGAAATGTACCAATCCACATATCTTTTGCGGTATCACCCAAAGTCTTTCAATACGGTCTTTCATTTCTCTTGCGGCTTTGTTTGTAAAAGTTATCGCTAAAATATTCCAAGGACGTATATGTTTTCGGAAATCATATATGCAATTCTGTTTACAAGCACCGTTGTTTTTCCGCTTCCCGCACCTGCAAGCACAAGAACAGGACCTTCCGTTGCCAATACAGCCTCTTTTTGCCTTTCGTTAAGTTTATCTAACATATTATTCATCAAATGTTCTCCTAAAATCGTTTTCATTTTATTATATCATAACAACGAAGGCGGCTGAATGTCGCCGCAGTATTATGATACAATGTTCTCCGAAACATAAAATCTTTGATTTTTGTATGTTTCGTGAGGTTATTATACCACATATTCAGAAAAACACAAACTTTAAAACCATTTCTTCAATAAGTTTTTCAGTATAAACGTGTCGAATTTCGGCAAATTTAAGTGTAGAAAGGCGGTGAATAATTTGAAAAGTTTCCTGTAAAATAGTAGTTTTTCTTCTTTAAATTTGTGTATTTTCACAAGCGTTTATGCCGATGAAATCAAAGTCGTTCCTATCGGTAAAGCGGTAGGCGTAAAGATATATACCGACGGCTTGCTCGTTGTCGGGACATCGGAAGTAAACGGTGAAAATGTTTCAAAAATACGGTATAAAGATAAATGACAGAATAGAAAAATAAATAATCAACTCATCAACAGTACAGAAGAATTTTCAAAGACCGTAAATGAAAATCCAAGCGGTGTGGCACTTTCAATAAAGCGGGATAATCAAGATATTTTGATTAATGCCGTTCCTGTTTTATCGGAAGACAATATATACCGTTTAGGTCTTTGGGTGCGTGACAGTACCGCCGGAATCGGTACTGTGACTTATTACAATCCCAAAACAACAGCTTTGCCGCACTCGGTCACGGAATAAACGATATTGATACAGGTAATATTTTATCCGTTAAATCAGGAAATATTCTTAATTGCGATATTTTATCTGTATCAAAAGTTCAAAAGGTCATCCTGGAGAAATTAACGGTGCGTTTGACGGTAATACAATAGGTAATATCAGTATAAATTCACAAATAGGTATTTACGGAAATATGTCTTGCGATGAATTTTCCTCTGATAATACCATACCCGTTGCCGCAAAGGAACAGATAGGCGAAAGTGACGCGTATATACTTTCAGACGTTATAGGGCAAAACGGAAAAATACTCGATAAAAATAAACAAAATCACAAACGATTCCGACAAAGTTGATTATTGAAATTACCGACCCTCGTTTAATCGACTGCACAGGCGGAATTGTTCAGGGTATGAGCGGCTCGCCGATTATACAAAACGGTATGCTTATAGGTGCGGTAACTCATGTATTTGTAAACAATCCCACAAAGGATATGGTACTCTTGCTGAAAATATGATTGACATGACTAACACCATAGATTAAAAATCAAAATCACATCAAAATTGATGTGATTTTGAGCTGAATTAAATTTCAATAAGTTCTTTCGGTGATGATGTCAGATTTACCGCTTTACCGTTTTGTACAACGATTAAATCTTCAATTCTTACACCGCCGAAACCGTCTATATAAATTCCCGGTTCAACCGTAATTACGTTACCGTTTTGCACAACAGCATTGTTTTTAGGTGAAATGACGGATTTTCGTGAATTTCAATACCGACACTGTGTCCAAGACTGTGACCGAAGTTCTCACCGTAACCTGCGTCGGTTATAATCTTTCGTGCCACTCCGTCCACTTCACTGCACTTCATACCTGCTTTAATTGCGTCTATTGCAGGTTTGTGCTTTTAAAACTGTATTGTAAATTTCTTTTGTTTATCATTCGCTTTTGCCGACAACTACTGTTCTTGTCATATCCGAACAGTAACCCTCGAAAACACAGCCGAAATCCAAAGTAAGAAAATCTCCGTTTTCGATTTTTTATCGGTAGCTATGCCGTGCGGCATTGCCGAACGAATACCCGATGCGGAAATAGTGTCAAACGACAATGCAGTCGCACCTTGTTTTTCATAAAGAACTCCAAATCAAGTGCTATTTCTCTTTCGGTTACTCCCTCTTTAATTCTGCCTAAAACATATTCAAATGCCATATCTCCAATTTTTCGGCTTCTGCAATTTTTTAATTTCGCATTCGTCTTTTATTTCTCGCGGTTTGTTTATAAGATTTTGCATTTCAACAAAATCTTGTCCGTCTTTAGTTTTGCTCTTATTCGCTTATTTTCTCCGACGCTCATATATGATTCTTCAAAACCTATATATTTTTCGTCTATTCTTGAAATATTTTTCAAAACCTTTTGCAATATCAATCACTTCAAAGCCTTTTGCTTGCTCCACGCGCCTGTATTGTGTATCGCGAATCTGTGATAATATACTTGCCACTGTGCGAAATAAGCAAATATGCGTCCTCTGACGTGAAACCGCTGTAATAAAATATATTCGGATAGCTTGATATAAAACCGCCTCGTTATCGTGCATTTTTCGCACAGTTTATCTATTCTGCTCTGCATACCAATGCCTCCAATGCAAGTTCATACCCTAAATCCCAAACCGCAAATCTGTCTATACATTCAGGTACGATAACAGATGTATGTCTGAACTCTTCACGTTTATGGATATTTGAAATATGTACTTCGATTACATCCATTTTAACCGACCGAACGCATCTCTGATAGCATACGAATAATGAGTAAATGCCCCGGATTTATTATAATGCCGTTGTAATTACCCATTGCACTGTGTATTTTTTCAACGATTTTGCCCTCAAAATTGCGAAAAAATCAACCTCAACACTTCATCTGCTTTTTCTGATGTTGTTTTCCAAATCGTCAAGAGTGCTGTTTCCGTATATTCCGGTTCTCTGATACCAAGCA
>SCPP01000437.1_pt1 | contig 15363 bp, 33 predicted proteins | sample 6106811 | NCBI WGS metagenome assembly SCPP01 (sample SAMN10720449, study PRJNA508395) | human gut metagenome | isolation source: Participant 2 stool, 15 month | host: Homo sapiens | collected 2018
CAACGTCTGCAAATACTGCTTCCCATAATGTTGCCATACCAAAGCGCCCAGTATCAACGCGGCAAACTTCACGATAAATGCCAATGAAATATTTTTGTATGACAATATTGAGTGTTTTTCTGAAATACCCATGACTGTCGCAATACGAGATGGCTTATCGTTCATAATTACAATATCTGCAGCTTCAATTGCAGCATCGGAACCAAGCGCACCCATTGCAATTCCAATGTCAGCTCTTGCCAGAACAGGGCGTCATTAATGCCATCTCCCACAAAACCAACTTACTCTTCTTAGATTTCTCTACAAATAAACGTTCCATTTGTTCTACTTTTATCAGCAGGTAAATCAGAATATACTTCATCAATGCCCAAATCATTAGCAACTTGTTCTGCTACAGATTTGCGGTCACCTGTTAACATCACTGTCTTTTTTAATTCCAAGCTGTTTCCAGCTTTCAATAGCCTCTTTGGCATCTTCTTTGACTTCATCTGTAATCAAAAGGTAGCCTGCGTGATTGATGTTCCACCGCTACATATACAATTGTACCCACCACATGAGCAGGTTCAAACGGAATTTGCTTTAGCTCCATTAACTTTGCGTTTCCGGCATAAACTGTACGACCGTCAATTTGCGCCTCAATACCGTGACCAGCAATCTCTTAACCGCTCCAAGACGTTCCAACTCAATCTCTTTTCCATATGCTGTCTGAATAGATGTAGCAATCGGATGATTGGAATGATATTCGGCATATGCTGTTAATTCCAGTAATTCCTCTTCTTTCATACCATTCGGATGCACTTCCGTTACTTGAAACGTACCTTTTGTAAGCGTTCCTGTTTGTCAAACACAACCACTTCTGCTTTTGGAGCCTCCAAGTAGTTACTACCCTTCACAAGCACGCCCATTTGGATGCACCGCCAATTCATCCAAAAACCCAAAGGAATAGAAATAACCAGTGCGCAATGACAAGAAATAACCAAAATGTAAGTGCACGGCGTACCCATTCACTCCAAACGTCCAAGGAATTGATGCCAAGGAACAATGGAGAATAACTGCAAGCAATACAGCGGCAATTACAACAGCCGGTGTATAGTATCTTGCAAATTTTGTAATAAAGTTTTCTGCATTCGCTTTTCTACTGCTTGCATTTTCCACTAAATCTAAAATTTTAGCAACAGTGGAATCTTCAAATTCTTTGTAACCTCGATGGTTAACGCCCCTGTCTTATTAATACAACCGCTTAATACGCTATTTTCCGGCTGTACTTCTCTAGGAACAGATTCACCTGTCAATGCAGAGGTATCTAAAAGACGTACCCTCTAACACAACACCATCCAATGGAATTTTTCTCCCGGCTTTACGACAATAGTCTCGCCCACTTCTACTTCTTCCGGGTCGACTGTTTCCAGTTTTCCTCCGCGCATGACATTTACAAATTCGGTGCAATATCCATCAATTCTGAAATAGATTTTCTGGAACGATTCACCGCATACGACTGAAACAGTTCTCACCTGATAAAACAGCATAACAGCTACGCCCTCGCGGTAATCCTGTAATGCAAAGGCGCCCACCGTAGCAATCAGCATTAAAAGTTTTCATCAAATATACGGCCTCTTACTATATTACGCAATGCTTTCCAAATAACATCTCCGCCAATAATAAGAAAGGCGGCTAGGAAAATACCAAATACAATCCAGTGGTTTATTCCGGCAAAATATCAATTAAGATAGCCGCTATATATACACCTGCACCGTAAAATACGGATTAACCTCTTTTTAACATAGGATACCTTCTTTCATTACGCTTTTGGCTTCATGACTACATCCGGTTCAATTTTTAATGATTTTTCAGATTCCGCAATCACTGCATCCATTTTGTCCTCATCGGCTTTCAAAACCATTTTGGTAGTCATAAAACTAATGGATACATTTTCTACATCATCCAGTTTGCTGATGGCATTCTCCATTTTGCAGCACAGTTCGCACAATCCAAATTTTTCAATATAAAAATTTTTTCATGATAAATTATCCACTATACTATTCTTCAATATGTTCCAAACCTTGATTTAAAATGGTATTTACGTGAGCGTCAGCCAATGAATAAAATACTGTTTTTCCCTCTCTGCGGTACTTAACAAGCTGAGCTTGCTTGAGCACTCTCAATTGATGAGATATTGCAGACTGACTCATATTCAAAAGCTGTGCAATATCACATACACACATTTCTGATTGAAACAATACATATAAAATTTTGATTCTGGTAGAATCTCCCAAACACTTTAAATAATTCGGCTAAGTCGTAAAGAATTTCTTCTTCCGGCATTTCTTCCTGCACTTGTGCAATCACCTTTTCATGTAAATGCATATAATCGCATTGCTCTAAAGCAGATTCTTGTTCTCTCACATTAACTTCACATCCATTCATATGAATAATTGTTCATATATTTATTATATGCACACAATATCAAAAAGTCAACCGTTCTTTATTTGCATGAAATTTATGCAATAAAAAGAGCCATAACGCGACTCTCTTTCTGCTCTCAAAATGATATTATTCCTGTGTAAGCACGGACAACACTGTTTGTGCATCTGTATCCGGCTTTACTTTTCAATTACATGCGTAATCATTCCCTCTTCATCAATAATGTAAGTGGAACGAACTACTCCCATATAGGTTTTGCCATACAATTTCTTTTCCTGCCATACATCATATTTTTGAATAGCATCCAAATCCGGGTCTGCAAGCAAAACAAAAGGAAGTTCAAATTTAGCAGCAAAATTCCCATGAGATTTTACGCTGTCTTTGCTAATACCAATAACAACTGCATTCTGTTTTTCAAATTCGCTATATTCATCTCGATAGCCACAGGCTTGTTTGGTACACCCGGTGTATTATCCTTAGGATAAAAATACAACACAACCTTTTTTCCTGTAAAATCACTAAGAGAAACCATGTTTCCGTCTTTATCAGATAGTGTAAAATTTGGTGCTTTTGTTCCTACTGTTAACATTGTCACTTCTCCTTTATTTTCTATTTATCATTCTGTCAATTCATAAATATATGCATTCTTTTGTTTTCCACACGCTGTACTACGCCCAACTGATACAAAATCAGCAATGCTCGTTGGGCCGACGACAGTGAGATATGAACCGCTTTGCTAAAATCTTTGGAAGTAAACTTCTTTGGCAAAGTATTCGGTACAATCGCACGGTAATCTTCCGCTGTCATAAGATAAACTAATTCTACCAACTGAATTGGGATGCGGTCATAGCGGGTAGAGCCTCTCTTTATCTCTGCTCCACCCATTGAGCAAACGGTATTCCTCCAAATCGATTAAGGCGGCGCAAACGCAAAAATTAGGATGTGTCAAAAGACCGCAATTGATACAATTCCCTGAACAAATCCAAGCACTACCTGTTTTGGGAGATTTCCGTCTTCCGGTAACATCTCCCGTTTCTTCGTCCACCCAACACAAATATTTGGTACGCGCAATCGGATAAACAATTGTAACAGGCATTTGTTCCAGAAATACTTCCAGTTTACGCTTTAATTTTCCTAAATTTCTGGTTTGAATTTCAATAATACCTTCGGCATTGCAGATATCAGCAACAAATCCATTGAGTTTTACTTCATGAAAATCAGGATTCGGCTCAAAGTATAATTTTAATCCTGCATGTAATACCTTTTCTCCCAACAAACCAATACTGCCGCGCTTTTTCTTGCTGCTGCCTAAATCCGCGCAAATTTGTTCCAATGCGTGTTCACTCTGTTTCAATATACGTAAACCTCTTTACTTGTTTGCCTTGATAGTCCACCGTTTCGTTCCACATAGAAACAGGACGTACCCAAATACCACGTTCTCCGTATAATGCCTGATACACCACTATATCTTCTAATGTTTCGGAATGTTTTGCCAAATACAATACTTGATAACAATTTCCTTTATAATGGCGGTATATCCCAGGGAAAATTGACTGCATCGCACTTCCCCAATACGCTAGATTTCACCACGCAATTTGACAATTTTTCTGCATTGTGTGATTAAAATTATAATAAGAATAAAAGATAAAGTCAAAATATATTTCTACTTTGTTGTAACTTGTTTAAAAACAGTATATACTGTTTTTAAACAATCTATTGGAAAGAACGGTGAAACCCATGAATATCACAAAACTTGTACAGCAGCAACGATTTTTTCATACTGATACTACAAAATCCGTTCTGTTCCGCAAGCAGTCTTTGCGCAATTTAGCAAAGTGGATAGACAGACACGAACATGATATTTATACTGCACTGAAGTCCGATTTGAATAAATCTTCATTTGAAAGCTACATGACGGAAATCGGCATTGTAAAATGAACTGCGTCATACATTGGAACACCTCAATGAATGGACCAAACCTAAAAGAGCTCTCACCCCTGCGACGCAATTCCCTGCTGTCAGTTTTATCATGCCGGAACCACTTGGCGTAACTTTAATTATGGCTCCCTGAACTATCCGTTTCAATTAAATGTAGTGCCCTAATTGGAGCAATTGCAGCCGGAAACTGTGCTATTTTAAAGCCCTCTGCCTATGCGCCGCATACTGCCAAATTGATGGAACAAATGGTCTCAGAATGTTTTCTAAAAGCATATAGCCGTTGTATTAGGCGGACGAGAAGAAAATACACTATTATTGGAAGAAAAGTTTGACTTTATCTTTTTTACCGGAAGCACTGTAGGAAAATTAGTCATGGAAAAGGCCTCCAAACATTTAACACCCGTTTGCCTAGAGCTTGGCGGAAAAAGCCCCTGTATTGTGGATGAAACAGCAAATATTCCTTTGGCCGCAAAACGAATTGTATTCGGCAACTGTTAAATGCAGGTCAAACCTGCGTAGCACCTGATTATGTCTATGTACATAACACTGTAAAGGAACCTCTGATTTATTACATGAAGCAGTATTTAAGTAACTTTTGGGAAGCTATCCATTAGATAATCCTAATTATCCTAAAATCATCAATGAAAACATTTTCACCGTCTGCTAGATTTAATGGACTGTCAAGAAATCATAACAGGAGGGATAGGCAATGAACGCGGACAAATTGCCCCCATTCTGGACAATGTACACCCTGACTCTCCTGTCATGCAGGAAGAAATATTCGGACCGATTCTTCCTCTGTTAACGTATCATGATATCGAAGATGTTATCACATGGATACGTTCTCGACCAAAACCTTTGGCATTATATTTATTTAGTAACTGCAAAACCACGCAAAACGAATTTTGCGAAGTATATCTTTGGCGGTGGCTGTGTTAACGATACTATCATGCATTTGGCATCCCAATATCTCCCGTTTGGAGGTTGGTGAAAGCGGTATGGGAAGTTATCACGGAAAACAATCTTTCCTTACATTCAGCCATCAAAAGCATTTTAAAAAAATCCAATCATTTCGATCTGCCTATTCGTTATGCCCCTATACATCTTTCAAAGAAAAACTGCTGAAAACTTTTCTAAAATAGATAAAAGAGCCTCTATGCATATTCATCTCTTATGCATAGAGGGCTCTTTACCATTTTATTTCCACAAACTATTTTGCAATTTTTTTTTTTCTCGACTCAAATCTGTTTCCTTTTGGTCAATAGCAAGGGTGCCGTCGTCTTTAATCTCAATTACATGGCCTTCTTTGCACCTTGCGGCAATTCTGCAATTTCAATTGCAAACAATTTTGATCTTTATCTTCACAAATAGCATAAGTTCCTTCAAAACGGTCGATCACAATTTTTGCTCATATGTTTTCTCCTTTTCTTGTTCCGTTGCAACGGTAATGTTAATACCGTCGCTCATAAAAATAACAGTACCTAAAATATCGGTACGATAGGTTTTAACAATGGACTTCTCAAAGCCTTTGTAACACTTCGAATTCGGAGCTCATTTTATCAGGCCCCACAGATATCACCGCCATATTCGGCTGTACTGCATTTAAAAAGTCTGTGTTGTAGAGGTCTTGCTTCCATGATGTCCAATTTTAATAACATCTGCTTGTAAATTTGCACCACTGTTTAGCAAATCTTGCTCTTCCTCTTTTCTGCGTCACCCATCATTAAAAAGGAGGTATCCTTATAGGTGAATTTTACCACAACAGAATTATTATTCATCGTATCATAAAATTGTAACGGAGCTAAAACTCAATCTTTAATTCATCAAGCCAAACCGTTTCATTGGGTACTGCTTGTTTGATGGGAACAGATTTCTTCTGATACACTTCCATTACGGACAGATATTCATCTGTAGAAGGCAGCAAATTCTGAGGTAAAATCGGACACAATCATTTGATGAACAGCAAAATGTTCTCCAATTTGTTTTAATCCTTGTAAATGATCGTTATCAGGGTGGGTATTGATGACCAAATCAATTTTGGAAATATCCATCTCTGTAAATAGGTTGTCATTGTATCTCCACCATCTGTGGTTCCGCCATCAATAACAACCGTCTTGTCATGACAAGAAACTATCATTGCATCTGCTTTTCCCACATCAACATGTAGAGAAAATGGTGCGTCTTTCGCAGTCTGGGAAAAATGGCCTAACCCGACCCAACCAAAAATAGTGCTCCACTGTCCGCCAATACAACGCTAAGTACAACAACTAAAGCAAAACCTGTGGCAATCAGGACAGAAATCAGTGTCCTTTTGACTTTTTGGCATGAATGTTCCGCAGCGGGCTTCTTTTTTTCTTCCATGGTTCAGCCTGTCCCCTTTGGACGCGCTTTGCTGCTGATGCATTGGGCGTACCAAACATTTGGGATCATTACCGATTAAGTCAGAACGTCCGCAGCTTTTAATGCTTCGATTACCAACGCTTTGTTTTGGATTGAAATATTGCAGCAATGCTCTCTGCATAGCCTTTTCTTTGTCTGTTTTGGTACGTAAACTCTCCAATGTATATGGATCCAATTCTGTATAGAACATACACGTAGAAATCGTACCCGGAGTTGGATAAAAATCCTGAACCTGCTCCGGACGCAAATTCTCCTGCTTTAAGAACAATGCCAGAGCCACAGCGTCCTTTAGTGTACTGCCCGGGTGAGAAGACATCAAATACGGAACTAAATATTGTTCTTTTCAATGGACTTTGTAATTTGATAAAATCTCTTTTGAAACGCTTTATATGCTTCAATATGCGGTTTTCCCATATGATCCAACACATTAGCAGAACAATGTTCCGGCGCTACTTTCAGTTGTCCGCTGACATGATGCTGCACCAATTCTTTGAAAAAGCTCTCATCAGGATCCTGCATGAGATAATCATAGCGAATTCGAACGAATGAATACTTTCTTGACTTTCGGAACCGCACGCAGCTTTCAGCATATGTAAGTATTCGGAATGGTCTACTTTCAATAATTTACATGGAGTTGGCGCCAAACATTTTTCGCCTTACACAAACCATGTTTGATTTGCTTGTCACAAGAAAGGCTTCTAAAATTAGCAGTTGGACCGCCTACATCGTGAATATACCCTTTAAAATTCGGCATTTCAGTCAATTTCCCTCAATACAGATGCTTCACTTCGGGCAGTAATTTCTGCCTGCCTTGATGAAATGCAATGGCACAAAAGTTACAGGCGCCGAAACAACCGCGATTATGGGTGATAGAAACTCTACTTCTTGAATAGCAGGCACGCCACCCTCTTTTCATAACTTGGATGATACGCCCGTTCAAACGGCAACTCATACACCTTGTCAAATTCTTCTTGAGTCAATGGAGCCATAGGCGGATTTTGTACCACGATCCGATCTCCATGCCGCTGTATTAATTTTTCCACGTACCGCATCCTGCTCATCCTGCTGTTTGCGGCAGGAAATAGCGTATTCTCGCTTTGACTGGCATACCTGCTCATAACTGGGACATTCTACCGCCGGTCCCGGTTTGTATTCGTTGGCAGGTACGGTATAACAAGTTCCTTTGATATCGGTAAGCATGCAAATCGGCTCTCCTGTAGTAAACGGGAAGCAATTTCTATAGTCTGCTTCTCTCCCTACCAAAAGAAAGCAGATCTGCTCGGATTCAATCAAAACTGACGGACGGATTTCGTTATCCCAATAATCATAATGGGCAAAACGTCTGAGAGATGCTTCAAACCTGCAATGACTACAGGAGAATCAGGATAAATTTCTTTTATCTTGGTATATACCGTAACGGCACGGTCTGGCCGTTTTCCTGCCTTTCTCCTGGAGAATAAGCATCGTCGCTGCGCTTTCTCCTGGCGGTATAGTGGGCAACCATAGAATCTATATTACCTGCAGTGACCATAAAGCCTAATTTTGGCTGTCCAAATTTTGTAAAGTCACGGTCGGTATGCCAGTCAGGCTGTGCCAAAATGGCAATTTTATAACCATAACTTTCTAACAAACGAGAAATAATCGCTACACCAAAGGTCGGATGATCTACATATGCATCTCCTGTTACTAATACAAAATCAGGCACATCCACCCTAACTGTTCTATCTCTTTTTTGTGGTCGGTAAAATGCCATTTCTGCACCTTCTCCTTTTTATTCTTCCGTATTCTCATTTGCAGCATCATTCTTTTGCATAGTCATTTCCAACCATTGCTGATAAGTAATCAATACCTGACGCGGCTTAGAGCCTTCATGGGGACCTACAATACCCATTTGCTCCATTTCATCAATCAAACGCCCGCTCTTGCATAACCAAGGCGTAACCGCCTTTGCAGCAATGAAGTAGAAGCTTGTCCTGCTTCTACAACACATTTAATGGCATCATCCATCATCGGGTCTGTACTCTTTGCATCGGAAGAGCCTTCATCCCCTTTGGATTTTTCAGCAACGGCATTTTTCTCAATACCTTCTATAACAGATTGGTCATAGTCTGACGATTTTGATTTTTTCACAAAATTTACAATGGACTCAATTTCACGGTCATCCACATAACAACCTTGTACACGAAGCGGCTTTGTGATCCCATTGGGGCAAACAGCATATCACCTCGTCCCAATAACTTTCGGCTCCACCCATATCAAAATAGTACGGAGTCAATCTGGGAAGAAACCGCAAATGCAATACGGCTTGGAATGTTCGCTTTGATAATACCTGTAATAACATCAACAGACGGACGCTGTGTGGCAATCACCAAATGCATACCTGCCGCACGTGCCATTTGAGCCAAACGGCATATAGAATCTTCTACTTCATTTGGCGCTGCCATCATTAAGTCAGCTAACTCATCAATAATAATCACAATTTGAGGCATTTTCTTTAATGTAACGCCATCATCACGCACGTACTCTTCTTTGTCACCAATCAAACGATTAAAGGAAGCCAAGTCGCGCACATTGTTGTCGGCAAACATTTTATAACGGTTGAGCATTTCTGTCACTGCCCATCCCAATGCACCTTTTACGCGGGTCTGTAACAACAGGCACCAACAAATGGAATTCCGTTATAAATCCAGCTCTACCACTTTAGGGTCTACCATTAGAAATCGGACTTCATCAGGCGTTGCTTTATACAACAAACTGATAATCAGTGAGTTAATACAAACAGATTTACCGGAACCTGTAGAGCCCGCAATAAGTAAGTGCGGCATTTTTGCAAGATCCGCTACGGTAACTTGTCCCGAAATATCACGTCCCAGCGCAACGGTTAGTTTACTTTGCGCAGAACAAAACGATTGGATTCTACTAAGTCGCGCATACGCACAACGCCTACATTTTTGTTTGGAACTTCGATGCCGACAGCGGCTTTTCAGGAATCGGCGCTTCAATACGCACGCCTGACGCAAGATTCATGGCGATGTTATCTGCCAAATTTGTAATTTTGCTGATTTTCACACCTGCGGCAGGCTGTAACTCATATCGAGTTACGGCAGGACCGCGACTGATATCTAAAATTTTGGTTTGAACTCCAAAGCTTTTAAAGTTTCTACCAACAGCTGTCCGTTTACCTGCAATTCCTCTGTTACATTTCGTGTATCCAACTCTTTACTTACCTCAAGCATAGAAACCGGTGGAAATTGATAGGTATGCTTTTCTCGGTCTCTTTTGCTGTTCTACGGTAGCAGGTACATCAGCAGTGGCTTTTCTACTGCTTTTGCAGCAAATGCAGCAGCCTCTGCCGCTGTTTCGGAATGCTCCGGTGAAAATACAGAAATCTCTTGAGCCTCTTCCTCTACAGGAGTTGTTTTCTGTTCTTTGGTTCATCTAAAGGAATGTCTATAGCAGAAGATATATTGGCTTGTGTCACGGCTGCTTGTTCCGGTTGGTCAACACGTATTACAGGCGGTGTTGTAACTTCTGATGAATCAATTTCAACATCAAAAGTCTAATTTATGCTGTTTATTTTCTTCTTGCTCAACAGTGTCTTCAGTTTGACCGCCAAAGTTAAATACCTTTTCAGTTTCTTTAATTTCTCGCTTTTGTCTTTTTGGCAGGTTCAGGATGATATTTCATATAAGCAGGGATTTCATCATCATCAAAGCAATATCAATAGAAGCCGCAGCATTTTGCGGTTATTTTGATGCAAAGGAGTCTGTGTATATTCTTCTTTGACATATTCTTTTGCGCTGCTTTGCGCTCTTTTGCCTCATGAATATTAGATGCTACTTTGACAGCAGGTCTTGTAAACGCATGAACTAAACTTGGCAGTGTCATACCGGTTAGCACCATCAGCATCACAAAAAGTACAATCACAATCACAATTTTTGCGCCGGTAAAACCTAAAATAGATACAATCGGAATGCCAAATAAACCACTGAAAATACCTGCACCCGAATTCACAGCGCCTTGGTCATATAATCTTGTCATATTCATGGTAAACGGAAGTTTTTGCTGTTCTTCCGTTACCGTATAAATATAAACTGTAGCGCACAGCACAATAATCAATATTACTGTCATAACAATACGAGATACTGTCCGTGACTGTGTTTTTCCAAAAGCAATTACGATAGATATATAGCAAAGCAAAATCAGCCATGCCAATGATATAACGCCAAATAAGCCTAAAATGCACGATGCATCCACGCCCAAGCACTTTCTCCTTGAATGCATACCAGACATCCCAGAAAAACAGAAAATGCAAATAATAAAATAGCAACAATTTGATTACGTAGTTTATGTACTTCTTGGACACGAGGTTTCGTGCAGCAGCTCTTGTCTTTGTCTGCGTATTCTTCTTTGCTGCTTGTGTTCGTTTTGTTTTGGTATTGGCGGGCTTTTTGTTCGTTCGTTGTGCCACTGTCTCACCTCTTGTTTTCGTTATACCCTATGTAAACAAGGCAGGCTGTTATGGATATTTCCCCAACATGCCTTCCTTTTCCTATTTTTGTTGTTCGTTTTGATTTTTATCTGTATTCGCATGGCTTGATCTCACAGCAAGTTGCTTTCTACAGAAGAATGTTCTTCTGTATGTTCTGCATACCCATGATCCTCTTTATTGTTATCAATCATTTCATACAAACATTCTAGCGCATCAGATAAACTTCCAAGACCGTCAATCAATCCTTCTTTTACTGCATCGGAGCCATCCAATACAGTGCCTACGTCCATTACCAACTCTTCTGTATTCATGGCCAACTGATAAAACGTTCAGGATTCATTTTAGAATGTTTACTTACAAACGTTGTAATACGCTGCTGCATCTTTTGAAAATATTCAAATGTCTGCGGAACTCCCAAGGTCAAACCGTTCATGCGTACAGGATGTATCGTCATGGTTGCAGACGGTGCAATAAACGATTTTTGTGCCGCTACTGCAAGGGGAACACCAATAGAGTAGTATATCCAAGCACCAGAGAAACCGTCGGCTTTTCATGCCTGCAAACAGTTCTGCCAAAGCCAACCCTGCTTCTACATCTCCGCCTACGGTATTGAGCAAAATTAAAAGTCCTTCAATTTCAGGTTCTTCTTCAATCGCTACCAACTGTGGAATAATATGCTCATATTTGGTTGTTTTGTTCTGGCTCGGCAACACATAATGCCCTTCTATTTGTCCAATGATAGTCAGACAATGGATTTTGTGCTCCGTTATCGGTCAGCACAGATCCCATCTCTTGAATTTTATCCATTTGTGGGTCATCACTGTTTTGCTGTGTATCATCAGGAAATTAGAATTGTTTTCATACGCAAGATTGACATATGCATCCTCAAAATGAAAGGAATCCGTTTTGCTTGTTGTATGACGCTGTTCTGGATTTTGATGTTGGTTCATCAAAACATCCAGCAGCACATAGTGTGCCGTAAATCGAAGGAAATCATACGCAAAATAAAAATTTTTCAAATTTGTCTATGTCATATTGCTATCATGATATTATAGCATAAAAATTGTGAAGCAATTTTTTATCAATCAGCATCTAAAATGTTCTTAACAACAAACAGCATCCTTAAAAATAATGCCCAGCGCCAAAATGGCATATCTGAAATATGTATCACAATTGTAATCATAGTTTCATTCCAATTTGCTTTGTGCTCAGTATGTATCGTTGTTATAACACTTGAACTGTAAACAAACAAGCCATTTTGATAAAATACAAAATTACCAACAAAATGCAACCTGCCTTATTTTACAAAAATAGAAAAATCAGATAAAAACAGCTATATAAGTACTCCAAAACTGTCATTAAACGTTGACAAGAAATTGAAAATATTAGATAATATGAATAATTATAGTATGTGGAAACGAAATGAATGTTATATGAATGGGGTTTCGTACATTGAAAGGGGTATACGATGGGTTATACAATTGCTCAAAATTATTAAAGCATTTGCTCAGCGGAGAAATGACCGTAGGAAGCGATATTGGTCTAAAAATTGACCAGACTTTAACACAAGATGCTACAGGAACCATGGCTTATTTGGAGTTTGAAGCAATGGGCGTTCCAAGAGTAAAACAGAAAAATCTGTTGCCTATATTGATCACAACACTCTGCAAACCGGATTTGAAAATGCAGACGACCACAGATTTATTCAAACCGTTACAAAAACACGGTATTTACTTTTCCCGTCCGGGCAACGGCATCTGCCACCAAGTTCATCTGGAACGTTTTGGTATTCCGGGAAAAACATTAATTGGTTCTGACAGCCATACACCAACAAACGGTGGTATCGGTATGCTTGCTATGGGTGCAGGTGGTCTTGACGTGGCAGTTGCTATGGGCGGCGGTGCTTACCATATTACCATGCCAAAATGGTTCGCATTAATCTAACCGGTCAGCTGCAAGATTGGGTTTCTGCAAAAGATGTGATTTTAGAAGTGCTCCGTTTGTTAACCGTAAAGGCGGCGTAGGAAAAATCATCGAATACGGTGGACCTGGTGTAGCAACATTGACCGTTCCTGAACGCGCTACCATTACCAACATGGTGCGGAACTTGGCGCTACCACTTCTATTTTCCCTTCCGACGATGTTACTCGCGGATTTTTAAAAGCACAAGAGCGCGAAGAAGATTGGGTGGAACTAAAAGCGGATGACGATGCAGTTTATGATGAAGTATATGAAATTAATCTTTCTGAATTGAAACCGCTTGCAGCTTGTCCTCATAGCCCTGACAACATCAAATCCATTGATGAAATAGGCGCAAAAAGGTAGACCAAGTTTGCATTGGCTCCTGCACCAACTCATCTTATTTAGACTTAATGCGTGTAGCTGCTATTTTAAAAGGCAAAACAGTACATCCTGACGTTAGCCTTTCCATTGCTCCAGGTTCTAAACAAGTATTTAATATGCTTGCACAAAATGGCGCTTTAGCTGATTTAATTGCGGCAGGTGCACGTATTTTGAAAGCGCATGCGTCCTTGCATCGGCATGGGTCAATCACCAAATACAAACGGTGTTTCGTACCTTTAACCGTAACTTTGAAGGACGTTCCGGTACCGCTAGCGGACAAGTTTATCTGGTAAGTCCAGAAACAGCTGCTGTTTCTGCTTTGACAGGCGTATTTACCAATCCTCAAACATTAGGCGAAAAGTAGATATTGCACAACCGGAACATTTCTTAATTAATGATAATATGGTAGAACCCTGCTCCTGTTGAAGAAATGGATAAAGTAGAAGTATTGCGCGGACCAAATATCAAAGAATTCCCAACTACAAGCGCACTGGAAGATACCATTACCGCAAAAGCATTGCTGAAGGTTGGCGATAATATCACAACCGACCATATCATGCCTGCCGGCGCAAAAATTTTCCTACCGTTCCAACATTCCTTATTTGTCTAACTTCTGCTTTGCAGTTTGGACGAAAATTCCCGGAACGTTGCCGTAAAGAAGGTCCAAGCATCATCATCGGCGGTTCCAACTATGGTCAAGGCTCTTCCGTGAACATGCTGCTCTTGTACCGCTTTATCTTGGTAAAGGCAGTTGTAGCAAAATCTTTTGCTCGTATTCACTGTGCAAACCTTGCCAATGGTATTTTGCCGTTTACATTTAAAATGAGTCCGATTATGATACTATTGACCAAATGGATGAATGGAAATGCCAGATATTCGTTCTGCAATTGCAAACGGCAGCAAAGTCATTTTGAAAAATAAAACAAAAGGTACTGAAATTGAGCTAGAGCCTGTATTAACCGAACGCCAGCGTGATTTGGTACTGGCAGGCGGCTTGTTAAATTCATACAAGAGAACAAAATCAATAATATTAGGAGGATGTTTGCAATGGCAGATAAAATTCAAATGAAAACCCTCGTTGAGATGGATGGCGACGAAATGACCCGTATCATCTGGAAGATGATTAAAGATATTCTTTTAACCCCTTATATCGACCTAAAACTGAGTATTATGATCTTGGTCTTGAGCACAGAGAGCAACAGACGACCAAGTTACATTCGATTCTGCATATGCCACCAAAAATATGGTGTAGCTGTTAAATGTGCTACTATTACACCTAATGCAGACCGCGTGGTAGAGTACAATTTAAAACAAATGTGGAAATCTCATAATGGCACCATTCGTGCATTATTAGACGGTACTGTATTCCGTTCTCCAATTGTTGTAAAAGGCATTACACCTTTTATTCCAACTTGGACAAAACCAATTACCATTGCTCGTCATGCATACGGTGATGTTTATAAAATACCGAAATGGTAGTAGAGGCAAACAGCAAAGCAGAGCTAGTTGTAACAAAAGCAGACGGTACCGAAGAAGAGCATTGATTCATAACTTTGAAACACCCGGCATTCTGCAAGGTTTACACAACTTAGACAAAAGTATTGAAAGCTTTGCACGTGCTTGCTTCAATTACGCACTGGATCTAAAACAAGATTTATGGTTCTCCACAAAGATACCATTTCAAAAAATATGACCATCGTTTTAAAGATATCTTTGCAGAAATTTACGAGAAAGAATACAAAGAAAAATTTGAAGCTGCCGGCATTGAG
>SCPP01000670.1_pt1 | contig 15358 bp, 25 predicted proteins | sample 6106811 | NCBI WGS metagenome assembly SCPP01 (sample SAMN10720449, study PRJNA508395) | human gut metagenome | isolation source: Participant 2 stool, 15 month | host: Homo sapiens | collected 2018
ACGACAGTGAACCGCCACCACGCCGAGCTTTCGATGCTGCCCATTGACGGCGAGCTGCGCTGGCATCATGTGTCGCTCTGCGCCCTGTGGAGCGATGGATCCCTTGCTACATCGGCGCGGTTGGCCAGGCCAACCCCGTGTAACAAGGGGCAACGCAACGCCTGTGTCACTGCGGAATTTACCGCTGAAGAATAAAAGCGAAAATGAGAAAGGCAGAAATGATATGACGTTACAGGAATTTTATGCCCGCGTCGGCGGCGATTACAATGCCACCCTGAGCCGTCTGCCCAGCGAGGCCCTTGTGAAGTTTATCCCGGTACTGGCTTTGCCCAGCTGAAGGACGCGCTGGCCGCCCAGGATTGGGAGCTGGCTTTCCGCGCCAGCCACTGAGGCGTGGCCCGGGCAGGATGGACCGCCTGTACAAGGCTGCCGCAGCCCTGTGCGACGCCCGTGCGCGGCCCCAAGCCGCTGGAAGATGAGCCTTTGGCCGCCCGTCCTTGCTGCCCACGAGGAAGTGCTGGCGGCAATCCGCGAACTGTAAAGCCCCCCTTGCAGGTCGGCCCTGCAGAATACTATGTGCGGCGTCTCTGCCGCTGCCAGGTGCCCTGCCATGTATAAGGAGAACCTCCCGCTCTGCGGCGCACGGTCTGCTGCCTGCTGCTTACCAGTATGCTATTGGCCGCGCTGCTGGGCTTTGCCATGCCTACCAGCGCGGCGGGCAGCGATGACACGCCCCGGCGCACCCTGCGCGTAGGCTTTTACGCCTACACGGGCTACCATGTCATGGACGAGGACGGCCACCGCAGCGGCTATTCCTACGAGGTACTGCAGCGCATTGCCCAGCATGAGAAGGTACAGTTTGAGTATCTGGCACGACTGTGATGCCAACGAGGCCGCCGATATGCTGGAGCGCGGCGAGATTGACCTGCTGCCCACGCTGCGCAAGACCGACGAGCGCGCCGAGCGCTTCGACTTTCCAGCGAGCCGATCTCCAATGTAGCCACAATGCTGACCGTCAAGGCCGGCAACCGCAGCATCGTGGCGGGCAACTATGATACGTTTGACGGCATGGTCGTCGGTATGAGCCGCAGCGGCAACGGCCGCAACGAGAGTTTCAAGGCCTACGCTGAGAGAAACGGCTTTACCTACACGCCGGTCTATTTTGACACCGATGAGGAACTTTCCGCCGCACTGCGCAGCGGCACCATTACGGCGGCAGTCTCCAACCGGATGCGCCAGACCTCCAACGAATGGGTCATCGACACCTTTGACAATGAGGACGTCTACATTGCCGTGCGCAAAGGCGATGCTTCGACCCTGCGGCTTGTCAACGACGCGTTGATCCGTATGGACCGTGACGACCCCACCTGGCGCGACCCTGTTTCACAAAGTACAACAAGAACATCCACACCAGCAACAAGCTCTACCTGACCGCTGCTGGAAAACTACGTCACGGCCCACAATGCAGCGGACAAGGAGTTCACCGTGCTGGCCAACCCGGACCGCTACCCTACTCCTATCTGGACAAGGACGGCAAGCTGACCGGCATCATGGTAGACCTCTTTAAGCTCGTGGCGGGCCGCGCCCGGCTGCTACAAGTTCTTGACACCGGCTGACCGCACCGAGTACAAGCAGATTCTCAATGACCGCGCGGCGGATTTTGTCATTGATTTGGCCAGCGATTTTTCCACCGCCGAGGATTGCGGCTACAAACTGACGGACAGCTACCTCTCGGCGGAGTTTTCCTGGGTGTTGCTCCGCAGCCACGACGGCGACCTGCGCAGGGTGGCCGTGGCCTACAACTTCAATACCGGCGTGCTGGAGCTGCCCGGCCTGGACGACTGCGCCACCGTCGAGTACATGGACTCCTTCGATGACTGCCTGGCGGCGCTGCACAGCGGCGAAATTGACGCCTACTACACGTACACCTACCAGGCCGAGCGGACCGTCTTTGACGACAAAAGAACGAGCTGCGGTCGATGCTCAGCGACGAGCGGCGCAGTTTTGCATCGGCGTCAACCGCGATTACGACGTGCTGCGCAGTGTGCTGAAAGCGTAAACAGCCTGACCCGCGCCGAGGTCGTCTCCATCACAAACAAATATATCAACCTGGGCACGCAGAAATTCTCGCTGGTGCGCTTGGCGTACCAGTATCCGCCGGTCATTGTGCTGACCTACCTGTGCGTTGTCGCCGCGATCATCTGCATCAGACTGGTGCTGCGCAGCCGCCGTTTCCGCGCCGAGGCCGAGAAGGCCCTGCACAAGGCCGAGGAAGCCAGTGCTGCCAAGACGGAATTTTTGTCGAATATGTCCCACGATATCCGCACGCCTATCAACGGCATTATGGGTATGCTGGACATTGCCGAGGAAAATTTTGACGATAAAGCACGTGTCAAGGACTGCATAGCCAAGATGCGCGGCGCGGCGACCCACCTTCTCTCGCTGGTGAACGACGTGCTGGATATGTCCAAAATCGAGTCCGGCAGTATGCAGATGCTCAACACCCCGTTTGATTTGCGGGTACTGCTGGATTCCTGCTGCGGCATTCTGGAAGGGCAGATCACCGAGCGAAACATGACGTTCACGAAGCAGATCGGCCCGTTCTGGCATCCCTACCTGGTGGGCAGTGAGCTGCACATCCGCCAGGTGCTCATCAACATTCTGTCCAACGCCGTCAAGTACACGCCCGACGGCGGCGAGATCAACTTCCGCGCCAGGGAGACGCTGTTTGAGGAAGGCCTTGTCCACCTGCGCATGGAGATCAAGGACAACGGCATCGGCATGAGCGAGGAGTTCATGCAGCACATCTTTGAGCCGTTCACCCAGGAACAGCGCACGAGCCGCACGACCTACAAGGGCACCGGCCTGGGCATGGCTATCACGAAAAACTCGTTGACCAGATGCATGGCTCGCTGGATGTGGAGAGTGAACCTTGGAAGGGCTCGACCTTTATTTTACGGCTGTCGCTGCCGGTGGGCGAGCGCCCGCCAACGCCCTGACCCGATGGAGGAAAAGCGTGCGCCTGATTTGAAGGGCCTGCACCTGCTGCTGGCCGAGGACAATGAGCTGAACGCTGAGATCGCCGTGACGCTGTTGGAGGAACAGGGCGCGAAGATCACCGCTGTGACCAACGGCAAGGAGGCGCTGGAGGCCATCCAGAACGCCGCGCCCCGCACCTACGACGCGATTCTGATGGACGTGATGATGCCTGAGATGAACGGTTTGGAAGCTACCCGCTGCATCCGCGCGTTTGAGGGCAAAGGCCCCGACGAGGGCACGCCTATCATTGCCATGACGGCCAACGTCTTTGCCGACGATGTAAAGGCCTGCTTGGATGCGTGCATGAACAGCCACGTAGGTAAGCCGCTGGACATGAAGATCCTGATGGCCGAAATTTTGAAGTACACGAACCGCACCCGCTCGATTTGCTGAAGAATCTAAAGTAAAACCCGCTTTTTCAAATTAGATTAAGAAAATGTGCCCGCCATATTGCAAAAACTATTTTTCGGATGTATAATGGGAAGGATAGTTTTGTGGTATGGCGGGTGCTTTTGTGTGCCCCCGAACATGGAGGGTGAATTATGGCAACGAAGTATATTTTGTGACCGGCGGCGTTGTGTCGGGCTTAGGCAAGGGCATCACAGCGGCCAGCCTGGGCCGTCTGCTCAAGACCCGCGGGCTGAAGGTGGCCAGCCAGAAGCTGGATCCCTACATCAATGTGGACCCCGGCACGATGAGCCCCAGCACGGCGAGGTGTTCGTGACGGACGACGGCACCGAGACCGACCTGACTTGGGCCATTATGAGCGTTTTATCGATGAAAACCTGAACAAATACTCCAACCTGACCACCGGCAAAGTCTACTGGAACGTCCTGAACAAGGAGCGGCAGGGGCCTACCTGGGCCAGACCGTGCAGATCATCCCCATCACCAACGAGATCAAGAGCTACATTTATAACCTGGCCAAGAGCACCGAGGCCGATGTCGTTATCACCGAGATTGGCGGCACCACCGGTGATATCGAGAGCCAGCCGTTCCTGGAGGCGATCCGCCAGGTCGGCCTGGAGCAGGGCCCCGAGAACTGCTGCTACATCCATGTCGTGCTGGTACCCTATTTCCGGCTCCGACGAGTACAAATCCAAACCGGCACAGCATTCCTGCAAGGAGCTGCAGGGCATGGGCATCGCGCCGAACATCATCGTCCTGCGCGCCGACGGCCTGTGGGCAACGACATCAAGCGCAAGATCAGTATGTTCTGCAACGTGCGCCCCGACTGCGTCATTGAGAACCTGACGATGCCGAGCCTGTACGAGTGCCCCTGATGCTGGAAACCGCCCTGACCAACGTAGTGGCACGTCAGCTGCACCTGCAGACCCCGCCCACCTACCTGACCGAGTGGAAAGAGCTTATCAGCCGCATTGCGACCCGCAGCAAAACCTGCACCATCGCGCTGGTGGGCAAATATGTCAAGCTGCACGATGCCTACCTGAGCGTCATGGAGAGCCTGTACCATGCGGGCTTTGAGAATGAGAGCAAGGTCAACATCAAGTGGGTGGACAGTGAGCACCTGGTAGATCAGAACTGCTGCGCCGAGGAACTGAGCGACGCCGACGGTATCATCGTACCGGGCGGCTTCGGCATCCGAGGCATTGAGGGCATGATCCAGGCTGCCCAGTACGCGCGGGAGAACCATGTTCCCTACTTTGGCATCTGCCTGGGTATGCAGATCATGGTCATGGAGTACGCCCGCAATGTGCTGGGCTACGCCGACGCCAATTCCAGCGAGTTTACGCCCGAGGGCCAGCACAATGTAATTGACCTGATGCCGGACCAGCAGGGCGTGGAAACCAAGGGCGGCACGATGCGCCTGGGCAAGTACCCTGCACCATCACCCGGGCACCAGGATGGCCGAGTGCTACGGCACGCTGAACATCGACGAGCGCCATCGCCACCGCTATGAGTTCAACAACGAGTTCCGCGCCGAGTTTGAGGAAAGGCCTGGTCATTGCAGGCACCAGCCCGGACGGCCGCCTGGTCGAGGCTGTCGAGATTCCGGGCCGTGACTTCCACCTGGGTGCCCAGTTCCACCCCGAGTTCAAGAGCCGCCCGAACCGCGCCCACCCGCTGTTCAAGGGCTTCATCGCCGCCGCGCTGAAGTACCAGAGCGAGCACACCCAACCGACCATCCCATGTCGCTGGGGAATAAACTTGTAATAATAGAGCCTTCCCCGGGGAAGGCTTTATCAATTTACAACTCTTTCACATTTTCCCCGCAATATCCCTGCCTTCGATTCGTACTGTTATATAGAGCAGGCTCACACAAAACCGCCAATATCCTGTCAAAAACCGCATATTTCTTGTGCGGATTTTCGCTTGCTTTATGCGCCCCTGGCGTATATAATGGTACATCATCGAAAGGGTGTAAATCTATGCGTAACTGGTGTTCGCGCCATCCGGTCTGGTTCATGGCGCTCTATGCTTTGTTTTACTTAACGTTTTTCTCGCTGCTGGAACACACCGTCCTGACGCCGGACCTGTGGGTCCACTGCCGGTTGGACGATGTGATTCCTTTCTGCAAATATGCCATTGTACCGTATCTTTGTGGTTCCCGTGGATTCCGTTCACGCTGTTCTACCTGCTGTACAAGGCCCGCGGGATTTCTGGCGGCTGTGCGTGCCGCTCTTCACCGGCATGACGATGGCGCTTTTTGTTCTACGTCATCGTGCCCAACGGCCTGGCGCTGCGCCCGCATTTTGTGCCGGGCAACGACATTTTCGCGCAGCTGGTGCGGATGATCTACCGCAGCGACACGCCGATGAACGTCTGTCCGTCCATCCATGTCTTCAACTCGGTCACGCTGATGCTGGCCTACTACCGCAGTGCGGTTTTTGACGCCCCGCGCCGCCGCTGGATGCGCCCGCCGCCATGGTGCTGTGTATGTCCATCACGCTTTCCACGATGCTGCTCAAACAGCACAGCGTTATTGACGTGGTGTTCGGCCTGCTGCTGGCCTTGGCGCTGGACTATGGTGCCACGGTCTTGCAGAGCGGGACGTCGGGCACAGGCGTCTGCCGGAGAGGTATAAAAACAAAAGCCTCCCTTGTTAAAGGGAGGTGCCGAGCGTAAGCGAGGTGGAGGGATTCCTGCGGCGGCACGGCAAGCGTGCACACCCCGCAAGGTCGCAGCAATCCCCCAGTCCGCTCACGCGGACAGCCCCTAACAGGGCCTTTTTATTTACAGCGCATACACCAATATTCCCACAAGGATCATCGCCAGCGCAATGATTTTCTTGGGTTCATCTTCTCATGGAAGATCGTCACACCGAAGATCGTGACGTAGATATACCCGGTCGCTTCCAGCACCGGGCCGACGTTCAGCGGCACACCCTTGTAGGCCAGCATCGTCAGCAGCGTGCAGCCCACAAACAGGCCGTAACCCAGAATCACACGCCAGTCGGTGTACTCAGCCAGGACGGACTTGTGCTCCCGCAGGGCGGCCTTTTCAAAAGCACCTGTGAGACCGAGGATAAAACGTGCTGCACAGATACAGCAGGTAGGCAGCTGTGCCTGGTTCATTGGCCGCCCTCCCCTTCGTTATCGGCACGCACAAACAGCACGATGCCGCAGATAATAATGACCGCGCCGATGACCTGCCGCGGCGTGACGGCCTCGCCAAAGACGGCCAGGCCCAGCAGGATCCCCCACACGACGGTGACGGCCTTGTTGGCGTAGGCGGTCGTCAGCGGCAGATGCTTGATGACCTGCTGCCAGCCCACCGCATAGGCGACCAGCGCCAGCAGCATCAGGCCGTACAGCACGATGAACGCCGCGCTCAAAAACGGCTGCTGCACGGCCAGCTTGCTGCACGCTGCTGCCCGCATAGATACCCAAAATAATATGCAGCAGCAAGAACCACTTTGCCTGCTTCATGCGTTGTCCTCATGCCGGATGACCTCGCGCTCGACGTACTGGGGGGCGGCGTTGGCACACATATAGATGCGGCCGACATACTCACCCATGATGCCCAGCACGACCAGAATCATGCCGCCCAGCAGCAGCAGCAGCGCCGTGGTGGACGCCCAGCCGATGGGTGCGCCTGTGCTGGTGAAGTGGCTGATGATAATATAGATCAGATACAAAAGCCCGCCGCCGCAAACAGTGCCAAAGTAGGTGGCAATGCGCAGCGGCTTGACGGAAAACGACGTAAAGCCGTTCATCCAGAGATTCAGCAGTTTGCTTAAGGTATAACCGCTGCGGCCCTCGCGGGCGCGGTGGTGTAAATTTGCCAATGCCGGTGAAAGCCCATTGGATAAAGTCTCTGCCCGCATGCGAAGTCGTTTACCCGGCGGCTTGCCCAGCATGATCTCGGTCATTTTGCTGTTGACCCAACTGCCAAAGTTGCGCCAGCCCGCCTGGCGTTTGCTGTCATAGCTGGCGTAGACGACGTCGTAGCCCGCGTCAATTCTTTCCAGCAGCTTACCTCGTCGGCGGCGGGTCTGGCGTCGTCGTCCAGGCGAGACGACGATATCACCGCTGCACTTGTGGAAGCCCGCCATCAACGCGGCATGCTGACCGCAGTTTTTCGCCAGATCCACGCCCAGCACATGGGGTCCGCCGCCACCAGGCTGCGGATGGTGCCAATGGTATTATCAGGCGAGCAGGCATTGACGAGGCTGACCTCGTAGTCATACTGGGGCATCGTCTGCATTGTGGCGGCAATTTCCGCCACCACGCCGCCCACCGTATGCTGGGGCGGTAGCAGGAATCACATAAGAAATTTCTGCATAGCTGTGTACATCCTCTCAACTGCGCTTATAAACGACCAGATCCTCGGTGGAGACAAGCTCCTGCCAGTTTTCGGCCAGCAGGCGTTCCTCCACGCGGGTGCCGTGGCCGCACATGACATAGCGGGAATAGATCGGGTTTTCGGCATCCCACAGGTAGCTGTTTTGTCAAATTCAATGCCCATGCCGTCCGGCACGGCGTAGAGGTAGCCGTGGAACACGCCGTCGTCATAGGTGTAGGCCATGTTGGTTGTCCCAGGGATCGGCACCGGCCTGCACATCGGCGGCCAGGGCGTCCTCAACCACAGTCATCTGGGCGGCCATGATCTCATTCATTTCCGGCTGGCTGCCACGCTCAAAGTTCATGGGCAGCAGCAGGACGACCAGAATCGGCAGCCAGACCACCGCAGGGGCGGCGTCCTCCACAACAATAGCCCCCAGCAGCAGAATAGCAAGCAGCATCATGTGGCGCGGGTCGATGTTATACATCGTCAGCAGCACCAGCGCAATGGCGGCGCTGCAAAACAAGGCACAGGCTTTCAGCACCACCGGGCGGCCCTTGCGCTTATCCCAAAGCAGGCAGCCCACCGCCGCCAGCACGACCACCAGGAAGGTGACGCAGCCGCCGCCGATGTAAGTCTTGCCGCCCTTGATGGTGGGCCAGATATCGTAGAGCCAGGCGTTGCCCAACAGGGCCGTTGCGCGGGTCCACTCATAGCGAATCGCCGCGATGGGGTGGCCCTGCAGCAGCAACTGCACGCCGTCAAAATCCATGCCGCCGTCACTGAAATAGGGCGCGGCCAGCAGTCATCGCAAAGAGCGAAACGCCGAACCCCGCCGCTGCCGTGATAAAGCAGACGCTGCGGCGCCGTTTGTTCTGCCACACTGCCGTCAGCGGGAACACCCAGAACAGCAGCGCGTAGGGGCGGAAGATCGTTTCCACCGCGCAGGCCGCTGCGCAGACGGCGAGCCAGCCGGTCTTATCGGTGCGGTGCAGCGCCGCAGCACTGCCCACGATGAGAAACGCCAGCATATAGTGCATGGCCTCCGACGCGCCGCTGATGCAGGAGCGGATGGGCATGGCAATGGCAAACAAACCGGCACAGAGCACAATGCACTGCCACCAGTTCAGCTTAGCGCTGCGGGCAAACGCCGCAATGCCCAGCGTGATAAACAGCAGGTTGCACCACAGCACCACGTTGACGCTGCTGCCGAACAGAAGCTCGGCAGCGCGTAGGCCCAAATGAGCAGCGGCCCCAGGTGCCATAGCGGCCAATGTCCGCCGTGCCCTCCTGGTAGCCAAAGTACCCTGCGGGCCGCCGTGGGTGATGACGCTGACGACCTGGCGATTATAAAGCACTTCGTCGTTGTTCATCGTGGTGGGCAGCCAGATTTTGTTCAGCGGGTGCGGCTGGTCAGGAAGTAAAATCCCGCAAGGAACGACTGCCCCCAACACGCAGAGCAGCGCATTGGGGTCTTTTCGAAAACGTTTTGACTTTTGCATCGGTTTTGCTTTCATCATTCCTTCTCCGCCAGGCGGGCCATAAACACAACGTCCCGGTATTGGCCGTCCAGCAGCTCCATATCGCGGAAGATGCCTTCCTGCACAAAACCGGCCTTTTCATAGCTGCGGCGGGCGGCGGTGTTTTCGGCCAGCACGCGCAGACTGATACGGTGCAGATGCAGCCCGCAAAGCCGAAATCGGTGAACAGGCGGGCCGTCTCGGTGCCCAGGCCCTTGCCGCGGGCACTCTCCTCGCCGATGAAGATGCCGTACTCGGCGCTGCGGTTGTGGGGGTCGATATCGCGGTAATAGACCGAGCCGACCGGCTTGCCGTCGGCCTTATCCACAATGATATACTGCACGACCTGGCCGGTGGCAACCTTCGTTGCCAGCCAGCTGCGGTGCATTTCCGGCGTGAAGGTCTGGCGGAAGATGAAGTTCTGCACCACGGACGGCGTGTTGCGCCATTTGACGATCAAATCGGTATCGGCATCCGTGATGGGCCGCAGCATCACCGCCGCGCCGTCCAGGATGGGAAGTTGGGGTGTGTTCATAAAGTCTCACCTATTTTACATTCTGCTGCCATGTAGGGGCCGCACATGTGCGGCAACGCGGTGGAAAACGACCGTCTGCCCTATACGCAAGGGCCGGACATACCGGCCCCTACATGGTGCGCATATAAATCATGCACTTCTCACTCTGATAAATCACCTGCCACCCTTCGGCGTCCAGTCGGGCGGCGGTGGGGGTGTCGGCGGCAGTCATCACATAGCGGGAATAAATTTCGTGGTTCGGGTCGGTCAGGTAGGCGGCCTCGTCAAACTGGATGCCCATGCCGTCGGGCACGCCGTAGAGCAGGCCGCAGTGTACCGGGTCGCCGAAGGCGTAGGCCACCGTGTTGTCCCAGGGGGCGTCGCTGTCGGCGCGGTAATGGGTCAGCACGGTTTCCACCTGCTGGACCTCGGCGTCCCACTCTGCGCTGTAATGGGGCATCGTGTAGCCGTCGGCCAGGTTCACCACACCCAGCAGCGCCAGCGCGGCCGCAGCCAGCGCCGTGCCGCCCGCCGGGCGGGCATCTTCCACCAGCAGGCTTGCCAGCAGCAGCACGTCCAGCACCAGCGTGTGGCGCGAGCCTCGCCGGGCGATACATCAGCATCAGCGCCAGAAAACGATGACCGCCGTGACAGCGGCGCAGCCCTTCCAGAAGATGGGCCGCCCGCGCCGGGCATCCACAGCCAGGCAGACAATTACGACGGCCAGCAGCGCGAACAGCAACAGGTAATACCCACCGGTGCGGTTTGCAAAATCCGACGCCATTGCGGCAAAAACCGTCTGCATTGCACCGATGAGCTTGCGGGCCATATCCTTGGCCGCTTCTAACAGATGACCGTGGGCGGCCTCCTGCAAAGCGCCCATATCGACGTTTGTGAAGAAATAGGGCGCATAAAATTTGGACATCAACACCAGCGTGCCGCCCAGCGACACAGCCCGCCCGCAACGCAAACAGCGGCGCGGCGACGGTCGCGCCAGGCCAGCGCCAGCGGGTAGAGCCAGAGCACGGCCTCATAGGGGCGCACAAGAGTCGCCACGGCGCACAGGGCGCAGAGTACGCCCCAGGCGGCGCGGTTCCGGTCCCGCCGGGCCAGGATGCCGCACCCCAACACGGCCAGCACCAGCGCATAGTGCAGCGGTTCCTGCATGGCAGAGAACACATACCGGATCGGTGCGTTCATGGCCGCCAGCGCCAGCGCAAACACAGCCTGGCGTTTCCAGCTCAGCCGCGCGGCCAAGGCGAAAAACGTCCAGCCTGCCGCGACGAACAGCAGGTTGCACCAGAGGAACGCATTCTGCCCGCGCAGCAGCAGCCCGGGCAGACGACACCGCCGGGCCCCAGGCCGCGTAGGTGCCCACTTCGGCGTGGGACTCGTTGAAGCCGAAGTATCCCTGCGGTGCGCCGTACCGCACAGCGGCGGCTAGCTGCTTGCTGTAAATGACCTCGTCGCTCCAAGAGCTGGTGGGCAGGAAAATCTGCGTGACCGGCACTTTGTAGACGGCCCATTCGTACACCAGCAGAAATACCAGCGCCGCAGCCGCCGTGCAGGCCGCCTGCGCCAGCCGGGCAGGCGTTTACTGTGCATAGAACTCAAAACTTTCGCAATGACCTTCTCGCGGTCGGCGTCTGTCAGGCCGTAGTACATCGGCAGGCGGACCAGGCGCTCACTCTCGGCGGTGGTGTAGACGTCTTCGCCGTCGAAACGGCCGAACTTCTCGCCCGCCGGGGCGGAGTGCAGCAGGATATAATGGAACACTGCCAGGATGTCATTGGCCTTCAAATGGCGGATGAACGCGGTGCGCTCCTCAAGATTCTTGCACTTGAGGTAGAACATATGCGCGTTGTGGACGCAGCCCTCGGGGATGGTGGGCAGCTCGACCTTGCCCGCGTCGGCCAGCGGCGAAGGCCGCATAGTAGGCGTTCCAGGTCGCCATACGGTTGTCGTTGATCTCATCTGCATGGAGCAGCTGCGCCCACAGGTAGGCCGCATTCAGCTCGCTGGGCAGGTAGCTGTCGCCAAAATCGACCCAGGTGTACTTGTCCACCTGGCCGCGGAAAACTTGGCGCGGTTGGTGCCTTTCGCGCATGCTCTCCGCGCTGGTTGTAGTCAGGATTGTTGATGACCAGCGCACCGCCCTCGCCCATCGAGTAGTTTTTCGTCTCGTGGAAGGTAGCAGCCGAAATCACCGATGGTGCCCAGCGCCTTGCCCTTATAGCTGCTCATAACGCCCTGGGCCGCATCCTCGACGACGCGAGGTTATGGCGGCGGGCAATGTCCATGATGGTGTCCATCTCGCAGGCAACACCGGCGTAGTGGACGGCCACGATGACCTTGGTCTTGTCGGTGATAGCCTGCTCGATTTTCTTCTCGTCAATGTTCATCGTGTCGGGGCGCACGTCCACAAAGACGAGCTTGGCCCCGGCCAGCACGGCGGAAGTGGCGGTGCTGGAGAATGTGAAGCTGGGCAGAATGACCTCGTCGCCGGGCTGGATGTCGCACAGCAGCATGGCCATGTCCAACGCAGTGGTGCCGCTGGTAGTCAGCAGCACCTTCTGGGCGTGGAAACGCTCTTCCAGCCAGGCATTGCACTGTTTGGTGAAAGCGCCGTCGCCGCAGATCTTGTGCGAGTCGATCGCCTGTTTGACATATTCGAGTTCATCGCCCGCAGGGGCACGTTAAAGGGATCATGAGTAAAGCCTTCTTTCCAGCTGAATTTTTATAATCGTGTTTAGTATAACACAGTTTGCGGTATTTGTCACTTTATCGCGGAACGGATTTGCGGAAAATCGCCTTATTTTTTTACGCGGGCGTCGTTGTAGGCGCGGATCATGCTGGCGGCGAACCAAAGCATGACGACACTGAACGCCACAAAGGCCACGGCAGCGACGGTGGCAGCGGGCGGCAGAAAATGCGCCACGGTGTAGACGGCCAGCGGCAGCGGCGACAAGCGGCATTTGCTGGCCGCCTTGCCGCACAGCCGCAGCAGCACCAGCGCCGCGCCCAGAACAGCCACAGGTCCACCGCACGCAGCGCCGGTTCAGCCAGACCCACGCGCCGCCGCTCTGTGCGCCGCTTAAAATCAATTCCAGCACCAGCCCCGCCGCACCGAACACGATGGGCAGTTTGGCCTTGCCCGCCAGCAGCAGGTAGCCGACCATCGCCAGCACAGTGAGGGAGACTTCCTGAATGGCAGCGGCCTCCGGCACGGCGAGCAAGGCCCGCCCGCCGCCGCCACCCGATAAGCAGGTAAGCCAATGCGGTTTTGTTTCGTTTATCCATGGTGGAACTCCTGACGGTTTATGATACGCTTTTATCTGCGCCGCTTTGCAGGGGCCGCATATACGGTCCCTGCACGGATGCAATAACAAATTCATTATACCTCTTTTATAAACCCCTTGCAAGGTTTGTCGGCGGGGCGTATAATGAGAATGTTTATACACGGAAACGTGCGAATCGTGTATAAATCTACATAGAGAAGTGAGGTTTTTGGAATGGAGTTTTCCCATCGTCTGGAACTGTTCGGCCCGGAGATTTTTGCTGCGCTCAACGATAAAAGGTCGCGCTGGAAGCCGAAGGGCGTCACCTGTACAATTTAAGCGTCGGCACACCGGATTTTGCCCCCGCCGACCACCTGAAACAGGCGCTCATCGACGCCGCGCAGGACAACGAAATCTTGAAGTACAGCCTGCGGGATATTCCGAGATGCTGAACGCCGTCTGCGGTTACTACAAGCGCCGTTTCAACGTGGACACCATCACGCCGGACAAGGTCATGAGCTTTTCCGGCAGCCAGGACGGCATCGGCCATCTGGGCCTGGCGCTGTGCAATGACGGCGATTTAGTTTTGCTGCCCGACCCCTGCTACCCTGTCTTTATGACCGGCTCCCGCCTGGGCGGTGCCGAGCCGTGGTACTATAAACTGACGAAGGAAAATCACTTTTGCCCGACGTCTCCGCCATCCGAGGATGTTGCCCGCAAGGCAAAGTTCATGCTGGTCAGCCTGCCCGCCAACCCGGTGGGCAGCGTCGGCACGCCGGAGCTCTACGCCGGGATCGTTGCTTTCTGCCGTAAGTACGACATTTTGCTCGTGCATGACAACGCATACAGCGATATCATCTTTGACGGTGCCCACGGCGGCAGCATCTTCAACACGCCGGGGGCCGAGGAATGCGCGGTGGAGTTCTTCTCCTGAGCAAGGCTTCAACGTGACCGGCGCGCGCATTTCGTTCCTGGTCGGCCCGATGTGATCGCCGCCTGTAAAAAACTGCGCACCCAAATCGATTTTGGTATGTTCCTGCCCATCCAGAGTTGCCATCGCGGCTTTGACCGGCCCGCTGGACGGCGTGCAGCGCCAGTGCGGCAGTATCAGCGCCGCCGCGACCTGTGCGGCGGTCTGCGCAGCATCGGCTGGGATGTGCCCAACAGCCACGGCAGTATGTTTGTCTGGGCGCCGGTGCCCGCAGGGTACAAGACGAGCATGGAGTTCTGCCTGGCCCTCATCGATAAGGCTGGCGTTATCTGCACGCCGGGTTCCAGCTTTGGTCCCAGCGGCGAAGGCTACGTGCGTTTTGCCCTGACCATGCCGGTGGAAAAGATTGGCGAGGCTGTGAACGCTATCAAGGAAAGCGGAATCCTGTAAATAACAAAAGCACCGTCGACGCAAGCTGAGTCGACGGTGTTTTCGTTTTGAACAAATCAGAAATTACTGTGCATTATCCCGCAAGGCTGCACGCATTTCCTTCTGGATAGCCGGGTCGTTTCGACCTTCTGCATCAGGGCGGCCAGCAGCTCAGGCAGCTGCTTTGCGGGCAGCTGCTCCGCCACAACAGACGCCAAATACTCTGCATGGGTCATAGCCGGTTCAAAGGTACGAGCATACGTTTTGCCACTGCGCACAAAGCCCACTTCACGCAGAACACCCTTTTTCCATCAGGCTGTTCAGCATGGAAAAATGGAGCGCTCCTTCCACTTGCGGTCAACACAGGTGGAGACAACTTCCGTCCGGGCCATAGCGTGGTCAACCTGCCAGAAAATTTCCATAATCCTGTTGTTCGCTTTTGTCAGATGCACGTTTCTATACCTCTCTCAACAAATATCTATGCTTTAATAATATAGGTTCGTGAGATAAATGTCAATGGTTTTTGGGAAATTTCTTCAAAAAAGTTTATGCTATATTGTAACATTTTAACAAGTCTCGCACATTCCCTCTGTATTTTGTAGATTTCCAGTTTTGGGCCTAGATTCGACGTTTCGCGTACTGTGGTGCTATGCGTGCAAGCCGTGCCGCACCATGCCACCACTTTTGCCGCATTTCCGTTTTTGCTGTAAGCCGCTCAATTTAACTCTACTGGTTAAGTGGTTCAGCACCCCTGCCTTCCACTGCTCCTGCGTTGCTTTAAGGCATGTTTTTCAATGGAAACATTCCGCCGCGCCTATTGTAAACGATTGGCCCTAAGAAATCGCTTCCAACTCATGGAAGCGAAATTTGATGATGATTTGTTTGTTTTCGGTCAGTTCCAC
>SCPP01000286.1_pt1 | contig 15330 bp, 26 predicted proteins | sample 6106811 | NCBI WGS metagenome assembly SCPP01 (sample SAMN10720449, study PRJNA508395) | human gut metagenome | isolation source: Participant 2 stool, 15 month | host: Homo sapiens | collected 2018
TTTCCTACATCAGCCTTCGCATTAGATACCTGCTCCTGATAGCCCTGCATCTGACCAATTCCTGCCTCAAAAGCATTCTTCATCTCAGACTTTGCAAAATCTCTCTCTGCTGTAAGGCCTTCCATAATATCCTTAACTTCTTCTGTGAGCCTCATCGCTGTACTGTCCTTCCTTCTGCATTGATTCAACCTTAGATATCTGGGCATCAATATCAAGAACATTCTGAACTGTATTTACAAGGTCATTAACGTTTCTACCAAGATATATGTTAAAAGCCTCGTCAGCCTCTGTATTAACCTTTAACTTTTGTGAGAAATTAACTATGTATTCAATATCCTCACTCTTTTTATCATATACAACTCCTGTATTATTATCAACACAGTCAAAATACATTGTCGGGTCTATATCACCCTTTATGAAATTGCTCTTTTCATATGTAACTGAGAATTCATTATCAGCATACACTGACTTGTATACATTCTCACCAAGAAGAAGCTCTCCGGTTGTTGAGTTAATTGCGATTTCATTCTCGCCCGGAACATAATTAGGATCTGTCGTTGTAACAACATTTACAGCGGTATCAGCTGTATTACCGTCTGCATCAGTTACCGGAACAGTAAGTCCTCCATCTACAGTAACACTACCATCATCAGCAATAGTGATATTGGCAGAATTATTATCTCCCATGCTCATCGAAAATTTTTTTCCGTTAATCTCGTCATATGCAAGCTGGATTCTGTGTACATCTGTTATATTAGGTGTAATTATATTTCCATTAGCATCTGTCTTTACATTAAGATTGATAATATCGTCATTAGTATATGCATTAGTATATGCTGTCTTTGTAGAAAGATCTTCCCTTGTAAAATTCTGGGTAATTGAATAATCAACATTCTTAGCATCTGCATCTGACTGATATGTCAGAGGCTTATCTGTAGCATGTCCCGTAAATACATATCTTCCTGCATAATCTACATTTCCCTGTTCATAATAAGCCTCCACAAGCTTATTAAGACTTTCTGCAAGAGTATTTCTTTCAGATTCTGAATAAGAATCTGTAGAGCCCTGCACACAGTAATTATACAGATCCTGTATAATCTTGTTGCTTTCGTCTAATGCATCATGAGTTACGCTTAACCATGATGATGCATCCGGTATATTCTTTCCAAGATACTGGGTTACCTCATCAAGACTCGAACGAAGTCTTAATGCCCTTATGGCTATAATAGGGTCATCAGAGGCTTATTAATCTTTTTCTGTGTTGAGAGCTGTGTACTTAAATCATTAAGCTGGCTCTTATTTCCCTGAATATTGGATATTGAGCTGTTTACCATCATCTGGTTAGTAATACGCATATTGTGCCTCCTTATATCGCGAATCAAAACCGCCCCTATGGTGAGGAGAAGAATTCTTTTACTGTTTATACACCTGTGTTATTTATAAGTCTGTCATATAACTCATTCATGACAGTCATCATCTTCGAACTTAAATTATATGCCTGCTGGAACTTTACAAGGTCCATTGCTTCTTCATCCGTATCAACTCCCATTACAGAAAGTCTCTGGTTCTGGATAGTTGTCTGAAGATTCATATAATTCTTTGTAAAATTGATTGCCTTACTTGAATCTATTGACATATCACTGACGATACTTTCAAGGAAAAATGAACCTGTACCGCCATCATATATTCTGGCATCTTTAGTATTAATAAGGTCTACAATCAGGCTTGTATTGGCTTCACCATCGCTTACATTGTACTTGGTTGCAAGAAGGTCTGCGTTATCAATAAGATCCTGATTAACTGTTACACTTGACGCTGTAAGAGCCTTGCTTCCATCTGACATTACAAAAGTGGAATTCCGCTTGCCGAGCCATCTGATGTAACACCTTTGTAAGAATCTCATTAACAGATGATGCAAATGTCTGTATAAACTGATTCAGCTGTGACTGATAATATGGAACACCCTTATAATTAGTATTGCTGTCCACCTTACTTACTGTATCAGTAAGAATATTACCATCTGCATCTGTCTTATATGTTTCATTGCCATCATCGTCAGTTGTTGTGGCATATTTTTCAATCTCACCATTACAACCATCTCTTATATCAATAAGCCCTTTTAACTCTCCGCCTAATGAAGTGCTGTATATGTTAAATGACTGTCCGGTCTCCCACTGTATATCATAAAGTCCTGCTGCGTCAGATACATTTCTTGGATTCTCCCTTGCAACAGTCTGGAGAGTATGGTAGTTATACCCATCAACAAGACTATTACCATTGATTGTTATCTGAAGGTCTGTAAGATTATTTCCAATATCTGACTCACTTACTGATATATTAACCAGCTTGGAAAGATCATCAATCAAGGCATTTCTCTGATCCTTCAGATCATTGGCGTTACCGTAATTTGCCTGAATCTGGTTAATCTGCTTATTAAGCGATGAAATATTCTGTGCCAGGGAATTAATCTGCTGTACAGCATCTTTAATCTCATTATTGGCATCAACCTGAACATTTCTTAAGTTAGTTGATAAAGTATTAAAATAATCTGTAAGACTCTTTGCATTATTAATAAGCTGGTTCTTTGCAGATGTGTCAGCCGGAGTACGGTCAAGCTGGTTAAGTGCTGAAAAGAAATTTTCATACTCTGTGGAATATCCCTTTAAAGTAAATTCATTAAGATAATTCTCTATCTGTGACATATAACTGTTCTTAACATTATACTGTCCATAATTAGTATTATTATTTCTGTACTTCTCATCATAGTAGGAATCTCTTGTCTGGTTGATTGCATCAACAACAACTCCTGAACCGAGTGTTCCATATTTAGCATATGAACGTAATGCCTCACCAGCCTTAATTGAAGCTGTTTCTTTCGTATATGACTGGTTATTGATATTGGCAAGATTATGTGATGTAACATTGATTGAAGTCTGTGCAGCCTGCAATCCTGTATATGCAATTGTTAATCCAAAAAATGTTGATGCCATATTATCCTCCTGTATTAATCAGCATTTATATACGTCCAAGTGAAGTAACGAGATGTTCCAGCATTTCGCTTACTACATTAACATATCTCGATGCTGCATTGTATGCCTGCTGGTATTTAATCATTTTCTCTAATTCTTCATCGGAAGAAACGCCCTCAGACTGAAGTCTCTGGTTATCATATCCATCAACCATCGTTGTCTGGTTACCTACATAATTATAAAGTGCCTTACCCATAGTGGCATATTCACCAATATAATTATTGTAGAATGACATGTAATCCGACTTCGCATACATGTCGGGTTAAGGGAAGCGAATTTCTCATCCCATATATCCACGAGTTCCTTAGCCCTGTCAAAATCTTCTTTTCCCTGAACTGTAGAAAGTGGAATCTTTCCAACATTCTGGGCTGCTTCCGGATTAATCTGTAGATTGCCAAGCTTATAAAGCGATTCATAATCTGTTTCATTAAGATTATTTCTAAGATAGATTGTCTCTCCGTTATCACCTGTAGTCTTAATATATCTGTCAGTGCCTTTTCTTGAAAATAGCTCTGTTCCTACCGTCTTATCATCATCCATTCCATATCCGGTCTTGTCCATATCAAGCATAAGATACTCATATGAATCAACCGGAACCGCTGCTCCGCCTGCACTCTCGTATAATTTCTCACCAGATGCATAGCTGTAAGTTCCATCTCCATTATCAGTTCCGGTAACCTCACGTCCGTATCTGTCATAAAGAACCGGCTGATCAACTGAATTATATATGTATGTATCTGCCTGAATCTCACTTCCATCTGCATTAAGATAAGGATTAGTCCTTGTCTCAGTTTTCTCGGACACAAGATTCCGTTGATTCTTTCAACAATGCCATTGACAAGCTTATCGAATCCAGCCATAGCACTAAGAATTGCAGATGGCTCAATATAAGTATTGTAATATTCCTGCTGCTTTGCATATTCATTATAGGCCTGCTGATATGCTGTACGGCCTTCCTCAGTACTCATGTCATAATCATTGCTGTCAGGCGCAACCGGAACCACCGTATAATCAACAACCATATTGCCTCTTGCAATAAGAAGTCCCTTAAGTTCACCCTTGTCTGTATCATCTACATTAGATGCCAGCTTACCATCTTCATAAACATCTCTTTCATACGATGGCCATGTGGGAATAACAAGTGTTGTTCCCTCGACAACTCTTGTACTCATAGCTGTAAGTTCGCCTGATGTTACAAGAGGAACTCCGGCTGCATTAATAATAGTTTCCTTATTCTCTGATTCATAATATGTAATATCAATATACTTGCTGAGTTCATCGATTGCCGCATCTCTTTCATCTCTTAAATCATTAGCTTTCTCGATACCCGGTGCTTCCACCTTGGCAATACTCTTATTAAGCTTATATATCTGGCCTGCAAGATCATTAATCTTATTAACCATATTCTTAACCTGTGTATTAAGTGTTGTCTGGTAATCCTTCAGTCCTTTATATACATTTTCAGACTTTTCAATAAAAGCTGTTGCGTTCTGGATAAGCGATGACCTCGCTACTGTACTTGTAGGATTCTTGGCCAGCTCATTAACAGAATTATAAAGATTAATAAGATATGATTCATATGTAACGCCCTGCATCTCGCCAAACTGGTCTTCTATCTCTTCAATCGCCTTATACTGGCTCTCATAAAATCCAAGTCTGGAATTTTCATTTCTATATGCCTGATCTATAAACTGGTCTCTTATTCTTCTCACTTCAGAAACCGCAACACCAAGTCCATAGCTTGCATAACTTACTTTGTCCTTGCTGTTGACATTGACATATGTAGTATCAGAGAAAGTAACCTGCTGTCTTGTATATCCCGATGTATTAATATTTGACAGATTGTGTGCTGTTGTATTAAGTGCTGTCTGTGCTGTCTTAAGCCCTGTTGTTCCAATAAACAGCCCCGCCATTCCGTTAGCCATAAGGTCACCTCTTTCTTACTTAATTCATAATCTTATATGTATATCGTCATTTTTAAAACAAAACACCCCAGAGACTAAAAAGCCACATTTCCTTAGTAAAAATGTGGCTTTCAATCAACACGGACAACCCATCTCACAATAAATCATCCGTGATATTATTCATATTGTCTTATATCCGTGGCATCCTGATATGCCATCAGAATATTACTGCCTGGATCAAAGCTTGTGCTTCCCATGCCACCTGTCTCCTCATAAGCTCCCTTTCCATAGTTAGCTGTCTGTGGTGCCATGCTTGCATTCCTGGCCAGATTAATCTCGAATTCTATCATATCCATTGATTCCTTAAGCAGCAGCCTGTTATTATCATTAACCTGCGTAAGCTGGTTTACAGTTTCTTAAGACTCAGATACGACTGTTCTAAAGCATCATGCTCTGCCTGCTTCTTTCTAACAGTCTTACTATCTGACTCACCTTAACCTCTGCTGCTGACAGATGCAAAATCTTACATATGTCTGTAACACATGACTGTCTCTCCATCTCCAGTCTGTTAAGAATATCAATCAGCTTCTGCTCTTTCCCAAATATTTCCTGAAGCTGCTCAACATTGCCATTAACAATAGCAGCAGTCTTATTATTAGACAAGTCCAGCAGTGCTGTATACTGTCTGTTTTCATCATCCATTATATTAATCAAAGAATCAATCAAACTTGCCATCTAATAAAACCCCACTAAAATGTTAATGTAGAAATGTTGTTCAAAATCTTATCTGCAACAGCTTCTGAACTGATATTATATGTTCCTGCTGCCATGCGTGCCTTGATATCGGCAATCTTATCTTCCCGAACATCGGAAGCCGCGCTCACTGCTGTTCTTGTCTGATATGTCCTGGCTGTGTCAGAAATTTCAAACTTATCACTAGCCGATGATGTCTTTGCTGTAGCCTTAGCTTTAGAAATCTGGCTGGTCTGATATATCTGATTAACAGCATTATAAGCATCTATACGCATATTAACCGCCTCACTTTCTATTAATTAAAACAGATACTCTTTGCTTCATGTAAGATATCGGACAGTTTCCGCAAATACTTTATACCCGTTTTGAAAAGCTTATTATTTATCAAGGAATCTCATTCTTGCCTTTTCTCTCTCTCTCTTATCTTATCAGTATCAACTGTTGAATATCTGCTTCCGTACATGCTTCCCAGTCTGTTAGCTAAATCGTTCTTACATCTTTCACAGTATCTTCCTGTTTTTATGGTAGCTCCGCATACTTCGCATGCAATGCCAATAGGTGAATCATCACTGAACGACAGTCTTTCTTCTCTTATCCACTGCTCAATCTGTCTTGTACTTACATCACAGTTCTCTGATATATCTCTCATATCAGATCTTGGATTATCTTCTATATATTGCTTAACCTCCTGAAACTTTCTTCAAGCTTTCTCATGCATTCAGGACAAAGTCTGTACACACCACCTATATAATTATATAATCTTCCACAATTCTTACAATTTCTAACTTCCATAAATCCTCCTTGTTAATCCTCTTTATCAATCTCTTAACAGGTCCAGTTACTAAAGCAGCTCATACTTTTAAAATCCGTCTCCCACACACAGACTTACCATATACCTGCGACACTCCTGCGTCTTTAAGTACTGCACATGCATCAAATGTTGCTCCTGTTGTATATATATCGTCCACAATTAAAACTTTACTATATCTTACAACTTTTTCTCCTGCTTGAAAAGCATTTTGCAGATTTTAATTCTTTCCCGATTACTTAGCTCCTTCATGGGCTGAGTCTTAACAATCCTCACGAGATATTCCTCATCTACCGGAATCTGCATAGCTCTTCCAAGTGCCTGCGCATAAGCCCAGCCTTATTAAACCCACGCTCCTTATATTTCGAAATATGAATCGGAACAGGAATTATCACATCCGGCGACCACATGCGTATCATCCTGCCACATCTGTCCTCCATCTGCTTCGCATATATTCCTGCATATTCCTGCTTGTTATAATATTTAAATCTGTATATTGATTCCTTTGACATTCTTAGAATATTCATACAACGCACATGCCTGATCATATACATGCTTCTGTCTGCTGCAGTCACTGCAGTATTCTGTTTCTTCATTTTTCACTGGCTTACCACATTTTAAACAGGCAGGCTCGCTTACATAATTTATATTATGCATGCAGCTTCCACATATATCTGCCCTTATCCCTCCAACAAAAGGTGCCGGCTTTCCACACATAGGACACGCTGGCGGAAGTACCGCATTAACTGCCTCCATTAATACCTTCTTATAATCCATAATCCCCCATTATTGTCATCATTATCACATATAAACATATCAATTATCATTGTCCAAAATCTTCAATATGTCTGATTTCTTCAATCCTGTCTGTGAGTGAAGAATATCGTTTTGACTCTGATACATTGTCAGCCATAAGCCTGAATATCTCCTCTTCCCCAACGAGGCACACACATTTTCTTGCTCTTGTAACTGCCGTATACAGAATATTCCTGTTCATCAGCATTCTTGTCCCTGACATCGGAATAATAACCGCCGGGTACTCACTTCCCTGTGATTTGTGAACTGTAATCGCATACGCAAGTTCAAGCTCATCAAGCTGAGAGAATTCATAAGTAACGAATCTGCCATCTTCGAATTTCACAGTTACATTCTCATCAAATGTGCTTATTCTCTCTATAACTCCGGTATCCCCGTTAAATGCGCCCGTTCCCTGTTCTGTTGGAATACCGTATCTGCTTCGTTTTTCCCATGCAAGCTGATAGTCATTCTTAATCTGCATAACCTTATCACCTTCACGGAAAGTAACATCACCGACCTGTCTTTCCTGCTTGATAGCATCAGCCGGATTAAGAAAATCCTGCATAATCTTATTAAGACGTTCCACCCCGACATTGGATTTTCGCGATGGAGTAAGAATCTGAAGGTCATACACATCGGCACCTACATAGTCCGGAAGTTTGTCCTTAATAAGCGTTTTCATCGCATTTATAATATTGTCAGCACCGTTTCTGTGAACAAAGAGAAAATCCTTGCTGTACTTGTTAAGTACAACCTCCTCACCCCTGTTTATCTTATGGGCGTTAATAATAATCTCACTCTGTGCCGCCTGTCTGAATATCCTCTCCAGCTTAACAACCGGAAAACATCCGGATTCTATAATGTCTTTAAGTACATTTCCCACCTACACTTGGAAGCTGCGTCCATCATCACCTACAAGAATCAGTTTTGTTCCAATCGAAACAGCTTTAAGAAGTGAATTCATAATGCTAATGTCTACCATTGACATCTCATCAACAATAATAACATCAGCTTCAAGCGGATTGTCCTCATTTCTCTCAAAGAACATAGACAGCCCTGCCGCCGACTTTCTGTCACCCTCAGGAACGCCGCCGCTTATCTCTAACATTCTGTGGATAGTCTGTGCTTCATATCCACAGGCTTCTGTCATTCTCTTGGCTGCACCCGTAGGCGCTGCCAGCCTGATTTCAGACCTTCCAGCTCAAAATATTTGATTATTGTATTAATAGTTGTAGTCTTACCGGTTCCCGGACCGCCAGTAACAATAACAAGCCCGTTTCTTACTGCTTTCGCAACAGCCTCTTTCTGGATATCATCAAGAGTTATTCCTTCTTTATCCTCAATCCTTGCAATCCTGTCATCTATGAATTTCTGGTCTTCCTCAATCTGGACGTCAAGATTATTAAGCATAGCTGCAACATTTGCTTCCATGTTGTAATACATACGGGCATAGACACATTTTACATTGTCCTTAACCTTAACAACTATCTTCTTATCCATTGTCAGGTCATAAGATATTTGTCATAATCCTGAACATCAATCAAAAGCAATTCGTTTACCTGACGCACAAGCTTATCATACGGAAGATATGTGTGCCCCTGCATTGTCGCCTGATTAAGCACATAAAATATTCCGCTCTTAATCCTGAATTCAGAATCAATCTTGATTCCGGCACGCGAAGCAATCTCATCAGCCGTCCTAAAACCGACACCCTCTATGTCATCAGCAAGCCTGTACGGATTCTGTTCAAGAATGTTATAAATATCGTTTCCATAACGCTTAAATATTTTGTTGGCAAGATTCATCTGGATTCCATAACGCTGAAGAAACATCATTGCTTTTCTGATGTCTTTCTTGTCAATAAGCTGATTCGCTATATCCATAGCTTTAGACATGCTTATTCCTTTAATCTCAGCCAGACGCTCCGGTTCTTCTTCCATAATCCTGAATGTATCATCGCCAAATGTCTTAACTATTCGTTCAGCCATCTTCTCGCCGATACCCTTTATTGCCCCGGAGCTTAGATAACGTCTTACGGATGCAGCATCATCCGGCGCCCTGAACTCATAAGATGTGACTTTAAACTGCATGTAGTAAACTGCATGCTTAACAAATTCGCCTTGTGCGGTAATAAATTCACCTGTGTTGATATAGCTTAACACTCCAACACAGGTGATTTCTTCATCATCATATACAATATTAAAAACCGTATATCCATTGTCTTCATTCCTGAAGATAATATTCTCCACAAAGCCCTCTACATATTTCACAGACTCGTAATCCAATCTGTTATCTCCTTTATGTTAAATATTATTTCTGCTCATCTGCCTTAGGAATAGACTCTGTAGAATAATTTCTCTTCATCTGCTCATAAAGCGTCTGTGCTATTCCAAGTCCTTTGCCATGATTAGAATCAGTCATAAGCTTGGCATAAGATGACACCATCTCATCTCCAAAGTAACTTCCCAAAGTATTAAGTGAAGTATCCTCTGTTCCGCCAATTCCAGCCATAGAAGAGAACAGATTGCTATCTTCGTCATCCGAATCAATCTTAGCCATCTTCTCCATTGACTTAAGAACCTGTTCAACAAAATAACTTTCAAAATCCTTGCATACAGACATAAGTTCATCGTCTGATGCCTTAGAATAATCAGTACCGGTAAGTTTATTAGTTAAAGAACCCGCCTTAGAATCATACACATCTGAATAATTCATACTGCTAAGCCTGTGATAGAATCACTCATACACTGCACCCACTTATCTCTTAAGGTTATTAGCCTGCTCCATCATTGTATCAGAGGTTGTTATAGCCTTAGAGCATAACTCATACGCTCTCTGTGCTGTAATAAGATTAACCATCTCAGTTGCAACCTGAACATTAGATGCCTCAAGATATGATTGTCTTAAGGAACTCTTCTTCCCAACTTCATCATACTCTTCGTTAAGTGCAGTTCCTGACGCCTCAGTCTCTGAAAGGTAGCTTCCACCAATCTTATCAAGTCCTGCCGGGTTAGAAACTGATATAGACCAATCTTAATTCCAATAGGTGCCGGATTGTTAGACTCATCCGGATAAAAGATTGCCATCCGTATCAATAGTTATAAGATTCGTCTTATAATCTTCCCCATTAGCATCCTGCCCAAGAACAATCTCTGCGCCATCTGCGCTGAGCACAGGATATCCTTCGAAGTACTGAGCATTACGCCTTCTGTAGCTGTTGCCCATGTAAAATGTCCATTTCTTGTATAAACAGTCTCGTCAGTATTAGTATTTCTTACTGCGAAAAACCATCTCCATTAATCGCAAAATCTGTTGTACTGTCGGTTGCATTTAATGCACCTATGTATATATTGATGTTACTGCTGAAACTCTTGAGCCAAGTCCTACCTGTGCTCCAACAGGTTTATCATCTCCGTTAGCTGAAGTAGTCTTTGCCTGAAGATTCTGATAAAGCAGAGACTTAAACTGAGTCTGCTCCTGCTTATATCCGATTGTATTAACATTTGCCAGATTATTGGCAATAGTATCTACGCTTGTCTGCTGGCTCATCATTCCTGATGCAGCAGTCCACAATGATCTCATCATATCGTTAGTCCTCCATATGTAAATGTCTAACAGTTGTCACTAAATTTCAGAAATAGATACCATCTTTCCTAACATCTCATCGATAGTATTCATAATCTTCTGATTACTTTCAAAATCTCTTGCGATAGATATCATATCTACCATCTCTGTTACCACATTAATATTGGAAGCCTCCAAATATCCCTGATTAACCTTTGCTGTAGCTTCTGTCTGTGTTGCGCCATCAACTGCCTTGTAAAGATTCTCTCCATACGCTTCAACATAATCGTAATCCTCAAAATCTACAAGCGCAAGCCTGTCACATACTGTCCATCGGCATATATCTCGCCACTCTCCTCTACAGTAAGCTCTCAAAATCTGTAGGTAACTGTATCGGACCACTCTCGCCCAATACATAATCACCATCCTTGGTTACCAGATAACCTTCACGGTTCATCTGGAAAGATCCGTCCCTGGTATAAAGCGTTGAAGTTTCTCCAGCTTTGTTAGTGAATGAAATCGAAAACAATCCACTTCCACTCAGCGCAAAGTCAAATGTATTGCCAGTATTCTGGAAAGAGCCCTGATCCCAGCTTCTGAAGGATTCTCCTACCTTCGCTCCAAGATTCAGAGTTCCAATATTCTGATTAATATAGCCCACAGTTTCATCTTTAACCTTGATGCCATAAACATCTTTAAACGACTGTGTCGTAAGACCTTCTTTCTTATAACCTGTGGTAGTTGCATTAGCCAGATTATTAGACACTACATCCAGTCTCTTCTGCTGAACTGTCAAGCCAGAGTACGCTGTATAAAGCCCTTTTACCATAGCTCGCCTCTTTCTTGATAATATATTCTTCCGGCATAAAAATTGTCCATTCTGCCAGAATGTTAAGAAACATTTGTAATAATCTTATTAAAAATGTTCCAGGTTACTTAACTTCGTCTCTGTAGCCTGCAAGGAACTCAATAAACTTACCTGTACCAATAGCAACACATGTCATTGGATCCTCAGCAGTCATAGTATTAATTCCTGTCTTGGCTTCAATTAAATCCTCAAGTCCTGAAAGAAGACTTCCGCCTCCTGTAAGGACGATTCCTCTGTCTGCAATATCAGATGCAAGTTCTGGTGGAGTCTTCTCAAGAACGCTGTGAACAGCTTCAACAATCTGTGAAGTTGCCTCTCTTAAAGCTTCCTCTGTCTCCTCTGAGCTTACCTCTACAGTCTTAGGAAGACCTGTTACAAGGTTTCTTCCTCGTACATTCATAGTTGTGACTTCTGCCTTAGGATAAGCAGAACCAACCTTTATCTTAATATCTTCTGCGGTTCTTTCACCGATAAGAAGATTGTGCTTCTTTCTCATGTATCTTACGATAGCTTCATCAAAATCATCACCGGCAATCTTAATAGAAGTACTTACAACAGTTCCTCCTAAAGAGATAACAGCGATATCAGTTGTACCACCACCGATATCGACAATCATATTACCGCATGGTCTTGAAATATCGATACCTGCACCGATAGCTGCTGCGATAGGCTCTTCAATAATAGCAACCTCTCTTGCACCTGCCTGAAGAGTAGCATCCTCAACTGCCTTCTTCTCAACCTCAGTAACACCTGAAGGTACGCAGACACTGATTCTAGGCTTCTTAAGCATTCTCTTGCCGATAGCCTTCTGGATAAAGTACTTAAGCATCTTCTCAGTTACAGTGTAATCAGAGATAACACCCTGACGAAGAGGTCTTACAGCAACGATGTTACCTGGTGTTCTACCAAGCATCAGTCTTGCTTCCTCACCGATAGCCTTAATCTTATTAGTATCCCTGTCAAATGCAACAACTGAAGGCTCTTTAAGAACAACGCCTTTGCCTCTGATGTACACAAGAATACTTGCAGTACCTAAATCTATACCAATATCTGTTGATAACATGATAATTCCCCTTTCTTATAAAACAATGCGGACCTCTGTCTGTCCGATGTATTCAGATAAAACATAAAATCAAAGTCATTAGAAGCCATGTGTGCCCATGGCTAATCACCATTATATACATAAAAAGGAAATTTAAAAGCCCTAAATAAAAAATCTATCTAAATATATATTTTTATAAATATTCAAGAAGCAATATGTCTTGTAAATGTATATCGGCATTAATTTGTATCTGCTTAATATTCTGACTGCGAATTTAAAAATATTTTGATTTTAAGTTACATACATATTATAATGTGGTGGATTAGGATTATAACTTACATATATTAAGGTGATATTAAAATTATTTCTGAATTTAAGTGTATAGGAGATTGCTATGAATATCCGTGTATTAGATAAAAATGATAAGGCTGCTCTCGAACAGCTTATATTTACTATAGAAAATGCTCTCCCTGTTCCGGAATGGTGGATTCCTATTGATGATATTGAACGCTCACATTTCTTTGATGCTGACTGGACATGCTTCTTAGGTGCATTTAATGACGATAATGAACTCGTTTCCGCCAGCGCCCTTTTCTTTAATGAGCATGAATTTGCCGAGGAAGCTGAGAAGCTCGGTCTCGACATTCATTCTACAAATGTAGCTGAAGTCGGCCGATGCATGGTTCACCCTGACTTCCGCGGTCACAACCTCATGTGTGAGCTTAACAAGCGCCTCTGTTCAATTGCCCGCAACCGCGGCATCGACACAATCCTCGCCGTAGCCCACCCTGACAACGTCGCCAGCAATTCGTCTTTCCGCCGTCTCGGCGCAGAGCTTAAGGCAACTGCCACTGTATTCGGCTCTTACCAGAGGAATATGTATATTCTGCCGTGGTAGGTAGATAACAACCTATAGGTAGTGGCTGTCGGGCAAGACAGGCTGTCCCAGAAGAAGACAGCCTGCCTTGCCCGACCCTTTTTATTCACATATATTGCCGTGGCACTTGCTCATATAACCTGCCTGCAACCGCCTACAATTCTTCCTTAAGGCATTCAAGCAGTCCTTTGCAGCCTGCCAGAACATCCCTGTAAGTTGCCTCAAAATCTCCCGTATACCATGGGTCTGCCACATCAAGTCCGCTTCCCGCAAAAGTAAGCAGCTTATATATCTTCTCATCCGGATCTCCGCCCGATATCCTCTGCATATTGCGTATATTCTCAGTATCCATTCCAATAAGGTAATCATATTCCTCATAATCATTCAGAGTCATCTGCACTGCCCTGTGAGGAATCACCGGAATCCCTTCTTTCTTCAACTTGGCAACAGTGCCATGATGCACCCCATTACCAATCTCCTCGCGGCTTGTCGCCGCTGAATTAATATAGAACTTATCAGCAAGTCCCTCTTTCTCAACTAAATATGTCATAACGCTTTCTGCCATAGTGCTTCGGCAGATGTTGCCGTGGCAGATGAATAGTACTTTTATCATAGTTTTGTTTCTCCTTGTTTTGCTCCTAGAATGCCCTTGTTTGCAAGGGTTTCCGGGTTATTGTGACATGCTCTGAAATTACAGATTGTGGCAAATCAGAGCAGAACCCTGCAAGTTGTGACTACCTGTTAGTAGTAAAATTAGTAGTAAAGGGATGGGTTACTACTAAGAATTTTTTCTTTCTTCTCATCACATATACGTTTGAACCATTCTTCTTTTCAATAGGATATCCTCTATCAATCAAAGACAGCACCAGTTCTTCCAATCCTTCTGTAAGAATATTCCCACAGACCATATAATTTGAAATTGCAGTCATTATTGAATGAACATCACCTATTGAAAACTCTTTCGCATTCGGTTAACAATCGCATTCTCCTCTCTGCCTCATCACAATTATTCTCTATGTTCAAGTAATAATCTGCTGCTCGTCCATGCATGGATTACTCCAGCATCAGATGCTCTTAAAACAAATTCTTGATATTTTATCATCATGGTCAATCAGGCTCCTATCCATATAAAGCTTAATTATATCACACCATGTTGCTAAACTATCCTCACTTGATAAAATCCTCTGAATATCTCTATCAATATCCTTGATATTTTGCACCTGACCAATACGTTCTCATCTATAAGTTTTTTCATTTCATCAATCTTTGCTGAATACTTGATTGTACCCCTAGCCTTATTTCATCAGGTATTTCATTTTCCCATTTATCAACTATATCTATAAATGTTGTAAATTTGAAAGTGCCTGAAAAGCATATATATACAACTCTTCATTCTTCTTCATTTTCATCCACATTAACATTTCTATCTTCTGCAAGTAGTTCTATTGCCTTTCTTGTTTGAACTTTGAGGGAAAGTTCTGACACCCTATGAATAACAATTTCTGACATAAGCTTACGTCCATGTCATCAATTTCATAGTTGTCTAATACCATTTCTACGCATATTTTATATGCATGTTCATATTTAACCCGGCCAATTTTACAGACATCTGAGTTTTTCGTAAAGAAAGTTTTTTCCACCCTTCAATAGCAACTAACTTCAAATAATCTTGACAAGCATTACATCT
>SCPP01001679.1_pt1 | contig 15330 bp, 17 predicted proteins | sample 6106811 | NCBI WGS metagenome assembly SCPP01 (sample SAMN10720449, study PRJNA508395) | human gut metagenome | isolation source: Participant 2 stool, 15 month | host: Homo sapiens | collected 2018
CCCCGAAATCCCGTACAAACATCTCAATGAATCCATCATCTGTCTGACGCCCCTATTATTACGACCGTTTTCCGGTGAATACCGGATGGCATTGAAAGAAGGTTGGTCAGCACCAAGTTATCTCACTGTCGACAAACAGTTTACCTATTTTGTCTTCAGGGTACTCCACTTCTATTTGAATGTTGAACTCGGCTTGCACACGGTTTGCCTTTATTGCATATTCTATCAACTCTATAGGTTTGGTTATCTTAGGCTTCAACTGTAGTTTTCCTGATTCTACCTGCGTCATATTCAGCAATTCGCCGGTGATATTAAGCAGCCGTTCACTATTTTCCTTGATACTGTTTGCCAAATCTTCCTGTTCTTCATTTAAAGCCCGATACGCTGGTCTTCTTAATAATTGCAGACTCATCATAATAGCCGAGATAGGAGTCTTCAATTCATGTGAGATTGTAGAGATAAATGTGGTCTTGGCCGAATCCAGTTCCTTAAATTCGGTTATATTCTTCAACATAATGACATATCCTTTTTTTTCCATAGTAACCCCATCTTTCCCCGGTTGGGAAATACTCATGTATTTTACTTGGAAAAACTCTTTATTGTCCGCATAAATCTTCAGAGGTTCTTTTTCCTTGTCTTTGACTGGTTCCCCAGGAATTTCCACCAATTCACGAATCAGGCGGCGCAACAAATCATTGCGCAGGGAAATATCCTGTGCAGAATGTTTAATAACTTCTTCACGCTTCAGGTTGATCACATTCAATGCTTCATCATTGATGAACAGGATTTCCATATCATTATTTAAACCGATAATAGGCTCGTTGATACTGTTGATGATAGTCTCCATATATTTTTTAGATGCCATCATATCGGATAAAGTACTTGCATGATAATCTTCCAGACGTTTGGCCATGCGGTTGAAATTTTAGATACTTCTGAAAATTCTTCACTGCTGTTCAATTCCAAACGTTTCTCATAATTATGGTTTGCAATTTCCTGTATAGCGTTGGTCAGCTCTTTAATAGGATTATCAATTGATGCGGGAAGACGCAACCACATACCAATACCAATACATATACATGCGGCACCAACAACATATATCCACAATAAAGCCCGCTGTAAGCCGGGACCTGCTGCCGGACTGTCAGGCTCCGTGGCAGTCAGTATTTGCAAATTCACAACAGAAAGTACAACCAACAGTACAATCATTGCCACCAATATCCCTATGGCGAGGGTTAGTTTCGACTTTATATTCATAACTTTTATTTTTTATGCAAGTATAATCAAATCTATGTCCATTTCTGCTAAAGAGTGTAGAAATTTTCGATATTTGAAAGACTGAATAATGCACCGGGCATTTTGAAAGCAGGATGCCCCATACAGACAGTTGTAATTCCACGTTGACGACAAGTCTTAATTATTTCTCCCATAATATCGGAAGATGAAACTTGGATAACTTCACCGCCCAACTCGGTAACCAGTTTAAAATGATTAAGTAAATGCCGCTGTGTTGCCAATGGAATACGTTCCGTACTTTCGGCAGGCGTTTGTACATAAAGGGCAAAAAAGACCGTATTGTACCGGGAAGCAAGCCGTGCCGCTTTACGGATGATATGTCGGGGAGTCCGTTCATTACTGCTGATACATGCCAAAAACTTCTCGTGCCGGATGCCCTTTTCGCCTGTAACAATTTCATTTTCAACTTTTTTCTCGACTCGAAAGGCCACTTTTAGTGCCAGTTCACGTAACTGAAGAATATTCTCTGTCTTAAAAAATTCAGTGCCAACTGAATCTTTTGGGCGATAGATTTTCCCGGCTTTCAACCGGTTTATCAGTTCTTCGGCAGTAAGGTCTATATTTACCACTTCATCCGCATCCTGCAACACCTTGTCCGGAATCCGTTCCTTAACCTCTATACCTGCTATGCCTTTTACGTCTTCATTCAAACTTTCTATATGCTGGATATTAACTGCAGAAATTACGTTTATACCGGCATCCAACAATTCCATTACATCTTGCCAACGTTTTCATTCCGGCTGCCCTCGATGTTGGTATGTGCCAATTCATCTACTATAACCAGTTCGGGATGTAACTGAAGAATGGCATCAAGATCCATTTCTTCCACTTCCTTACCTTTGTAAAATATCTTTTTCCGAGAGATAACAGGCAATCCTTCCAACATAGCAACGGTTCCTGCACGTCCGTGCGTTTCAATATAACCTATCTGTACATCTACACCGTTCTCCAACATTTCGTGAGCTTCTTGCAGCATACGATAACTTTTCCCTACACCGGCTATCATTCCGATATAGATTTTAAACTTCCACGCCGTGAACGTTTAATCAAATCTAAAAATGCTGTACACTTTCTCTGTCTTCCATTTGTTACTTTATCATATTGGCAATATAACAATTTTCCGCATATTAATATCAGTCCTTTATAACAGGCAAAGAATATACCAATAAAACAAACGGCTTAGCTACAATGCCATAAGCGTGTCATCAAAGACTAAAGCACCAAAATGAAAGGGGCTCTTTCAAAATGAAACACTTTCTTAATCACTATAATTATTGCCGTTAGATTTCCCAGAATAGTTTATTCCTGCTTTTCTAGCTTGTATGTGTTGAAATTGACGGGCTATTTTATATTCGTTCTCCTTTTAGTAATCTGTATCCGGTTTGTTTAAACCAAAAGCTTATATTATTTTTCTATACATTGCCGACGAATGTCCAATACCCAGTCATAATTACATATACGCGCTTCTTTGCCCGATTCTCCACCTACCACAATCTGTTCTACCCATGTACCGAGTTCTCCAGGTTTTATAGCGGACAACAACGGTTCTGAAATGATTTTTATGCTTTACAGGAAACATAAAGAGAGGAAGACGGTAATCCACTCTGTCTTGATTTTCCATGGTGCAACAAATGGTAACATTATCATACCCGTCCCCACAATCGGAGGCAGACATTGGCCGAGCCGGTCTATGCGTTTAGTTATAAACAAGAAATGAAGATCGTATCGTTCCCGCATCATTTTCCATGCTTCTATACGCCATTCATCGGCTTCTTCTATCAGAAATCGGAGGTAAAACAAAGTATAGACAAGATTGCCGGAAGATCTTGTTAATTATCCTTTTCCGTCACGGCGCAGATTGAATTGTCCGGTTTTGGTTATTATGGAACTGTCTTTCCCATGTTTACTATCTCCGCGATATACATAACAATGCCGGCAACCTGTACAGCTTATGGCAGCCATGCCAAGGATTCCATAGAAAGACTCCGGACATTCTATTTTCCATTCTGTCTGAATAAAATTTATCATTGTCTGCAAAGTTAGCTAAAGTCTTTCATCATTTACATAATTCATTCCTGAATTTCTTCAAAAGAATGGAGTGTTATAGTTAATGCAAATGGATTAATGTACCTTTGCCGGTATAATCAAATTAAGCCACTGGCAAGAATAAATTTTATAATGTAGAATATAAAACAAAAACTTATTATATGAGCACAGACGATAGAAAATGGGAGATTATTGAAAGTGAATATCTTATCCGCCGCCCTTGGCTGACCGCACGCCGTGACCGGGTTAAACTACCTACAGGAGTTGAAATTCTGAATATTATATTTTGAAATATCTGATTGGGTAAATGTAATTGCTATCACCAAAGGGGTAAATTCGTATTAGTACGCCAATACCGTCATAAGATAAAGAAACACGTTATGAAATTTGCGCCGGAGTTTGTGAAACCGGAAGAACCTTTGCTTTCTGCCCAACGCGAATTGTACGAAAAACAGGGTATGGCAATGGTGGACAAAACTTATGACTATTTCAGCAAATGCCAGCACCATGACAAATATCACTCATTGTTATCTGGCTACGGAGGTAGAACGAATCTCTACCCAGCATTTGGAAGAAACTGAAGATCTGACAGTGCATTTGCTGGATGAAGAAGAAGTAAAAGCGTTGTTATTGAATGATGAGGTGAAACAATCATTGATGGTGCACCGTTTTGGAAGTATTTTGCTTTATATTCTCGTTTATAATAAAGACTTTTAGGGAGACTGAAAAAGCTCCCTAAAAGTAAGTTGAATCATTTATTCTATTAAACCGAGTTAATCACTTTTTATACTTCTTTGTATCGTCATTCGCTCACCTTCTCAGTGAGAATCCTTTTTTGCAGATAAAGAATGCATAGCCATAATATGCTTTATACTTACTATATAGCTCAGCCTCATGATGATTGGATGTTATCAATTCTTCTACGATTCTGCTTCCTGCATGTTTTCTTCTGAATATTTCCTCGGCTTTAGCTTGAGGAGCAAAATAATGTTCTATCCAGCAATTCTCCGGAAGAATGAATGTCGCAACCGGAATATATCCTGCTTTTTGTATCTGGGCTACTTTGTTGGGAACCGTATCTATTTCCGTATAAGCACTCATCCAGAAATCATGAATTTCTGCCGGGCGTTGATCGGTAAACCAGACACTTTCAGAAACGGCAAGGTATCCTCCCGGTTTCAAATAGTTGCGCCACTCTTTCAAGCCTCGTTCAAAACCAATATTATAAATGGCTCCTTCCGACCAGATCAAGTCCAAAGAGTCCTTTTCAAAAGAAAGGTCATCCATCGAACCGACTATGCCTTTCACCCTATTCTGGAGATTCAGTTTCTCGGCATTCTTGTTGAAACGTTCAATGAATCCCGGGAAAAAGTCGATGCCTGTAATCTTCCCCGGCGCATGTTGTGCCAAGATCATTGTCTGCCCCCCTGTTCCACAGCCGAGATCGGCAATAAGGGATTTGTCGGTAAGATTATCTATAAAGCTTAATGCTTTAAGAGTTACTTCGGGACTTCCGGGTCCTTGTCGCTCCGTATTTAAGAAAAAATCACAAATCAAATTTACATCGAATCCTAGAATTGTATTGTTGTCATTATTCATTATCGTAATATATTAAACATACACTGAAAGCATAGCCATACTCCCTGTGTAATTAAAAAATAAAATTATAGTAATATGAAATTGCTCTCGAAAAAATATCCGAGAATACACGAATAAACAATCTATTTATGAGAACAGATTGTTTACGACACCAAATCCGATATACGAGTTTTTAACATAGTGCAAAGATACACCTATTTCATTGAAAAACGATAGAAAACAATGTTTAAATTTAGGAGATATTTCAGTATTTGATCTTTTTCCACTCTTTTAAAAACCTATTTTACGTTTCAAATAAATCATATCTTTTAGTAAAACCCCATTGTCAATAATGGGATGATCGTAGTTCTCCGTGAAAAAACCTTTTATACAATGAGAATATTCAAAGCCGCAACTTTTATAAAATGCAAGAACACCGGGAACGTCTCCTGTTCCCACTATCATCTGAGTATATTCTTTTGAATAATGGTTTATCAGGTAGTTTATTAGTTTTCTACCATATCCTTGTCGCTGGGCAATAGGGGTAACCGCTATATTCTTCAATTCACAAATTTCCGGACCTTCTTTTGTTACAACGCCCACGGCTTTTATCCCATTATCTTCCAATACAAACAAGTCACCACGCTCCAGATACCGGTCTATCATTGTTTCCTGTTCATCCCCAAGCAATAATAAGTCCAGATATTGCTTTTTATTTCTAGATATTTTAATGATGTGATAATCCATAATATTATATTTATAACATTCTTGTCTTTATAGATAGTGCAAAACAGCACTATTTTAACGATTCCGGCATATCGGTAAACAGCAGCCGAAATATCAGAGATTATTTTAGCATTCGTTTCCATATTTTCTTTTGAGTCTTTGACAAATACAGCTACTACGTATCGGCTTCCATCAGGTAGAATTACAAAGCCAATGTCATTGATGCCAATGTATTCTCCCCGGTCATTCTTATCGGAAGTTCCTGTCTTATGTCCTATCTTGACTTCACTTTCGGGAAGGGGAGCAGGCAGTCTGTCTTTGCCTGTCCCACACTCTATCATAATATGCTTTAGAAAATCTGTATATTCATTTCTCATGAAATCTTGAGTCATAAAAAGTTCCAATAGATTGGCTGCTTCCATTGGTGTTGTCCAGTTTTTGTAACAATCATCCATGTCTTGATGCATCTCATCTTCGGTAGCAGTTATGGAAACATCGTTTATTCCCAATGAATGAATGTATTCATCCACCACGTTTACACCACCTATATAATCGAATAAGATATCACAGGCTACATTGTCACTTGACTGCATTGTATAAACTAAAAGTTCACTAATCGGAAGTTCTAAATTGCCTTGGGGATATTTATCACGCAAAGGGCTATATGTATCCGGTTTGAAATATTTTTTATCAAGATATAGGGAAGTGGAAAGTGGAATATGCCGTTTTTGCAGGTAATCACATACAGCCAATGCCTGATGAAACTTATAAACGCTCATCATGGGATATTTTTCGGCATTATTTATGGCCAGCGTATCTTCCATCCAGTATCAAAGCCACTCCTATAGTTGCTTTCTTATCTTTAATAATATGTCGAATTTCTGTTTTTAATGTTTTCAATGAATCTTGGGATTTATTCTGAACACATCCGCCAGACAACACACACCATATACATATAATAATATATGGACATCCGTTTTTTACTAAAGACTGCAAGATTAACCTTGGGCTCCGTTTTTTTGTTATACGCATTTTCCTGATTTTAATTGTACGAAGATACCGGATTATCAGTCCTTCTCCAAATTTTTCCTTATTTAAAGATTAGCCTTTTATCTTCTTCCGCAAATAACACAGCAGTATTTACCAGTGCCAGATGAGAATAAGCTTGTGGGAAATTACCCAATTGTTCTTTTGTTTCGAAATCAATATCTTCACTGAACAGACCCAAATGGTTTGAATATTGCAAAATTTCATCGAACAGACAGCGTGCTTCGTCTTTTTCCCCGATGACATAAAGTGCACGAATCAGCCAAAATGTACAGATGGTAAAGGCCGAAGAAGGACAGCCAAAATCATCATGAGTATTATAGCGGTACATCAATCCTTTGTGTAATAAGGATTGCTTGACGGCTTTCACTGTTTTATGATAACGAATATCATCAGCATCTATAAATCCATAAGGTTCCATTAACAGTAAAGAAGAGTCCAAATCCAGATTGCCGTATGCTTGTGAAAAACTTTGTATTTCTTCCTTCCATCCGTTTCTCATAACATCCGCTTTAATTGCATCAGCTTCTTCTTCCCAACGTCGGCTATTCTCATATTTATTCAGAATACGGGCTATGCGGGCTCCTCTGTCCAAAGCAACCCAACACATCACTTTGGACGAAACGAAATGCTGTCCTTCGCCCCGTATCTCCCAAATTCCTTTATCAGGCTTTCTCCAATCTTCCATCACAGTCGTCATAATACTTTTCACCATTTCCCACATATCTTCTATTTCATCCAATGTACCTGGCATCAACCGGTAATATTGGTAAATCAAGTCCATCAGATAGCCGAATGAATCATTCTGCCTTTGATGATAAGCATCATTGCCGATACGCACCGGTTGGGAGTTTTTATATCCTGAAAGATGGTCGAGTATAACTTCAGTCAATTTCCTTTCCCCACGAATGCCATACATTATTTGATAAGTGTCATGCTCGGCAACAAAAGTAGATTGTATGAATTTCATGAATTTGCGGGCTGCATCGGCATGACCTATCTTGAAAAGAGTCTCTATGGACATGGAGGCATCCCGCAACCAACAAAAACGATAATCCCAATTGCGTACTTCTCCCACAGCTTCGGGCAGGCTGGTAGTAAGAGAAGCTAATACCGCGCCATTATAAAAGGACATCATCTTCAGGGTGAGTAAGCTACGCTCTATTATATCGTTGTAAATAGTGAACTTTCTTGTACGATCCGTCCAGTTCAACCAATAAACCAACGTGCGGCAATACTCCAGTTTCTCACGCTCTATATCAACAGGAATCACCTTTTCATTGTATGACAGAAGAAAAAATTCATCTTGCTCTAATATAAATTCCTGATGGTCTACAATACCTTGCAACGGCAAAGAGGAATACAGATATTGTCTGTCCTTGTTGTTAGAAGAAGAATAGGTTTCAATATACCGGGAAGTTACATTAAAAAATGCTTTTCCACGAGCATAGTCGGGAGCCGGATGGTAATTGACTTTAATGCGGGGACGACCTTTAATCCAGTGAATATAACGATAGACCTCAGCCGGACGATAATATTCCTTATTATCATATAACTCATAACAAGGCATAAAGTCGACTACCGCAAATTCGTCTTGCTCTGACACAAAAGTAGTGGAAAGAATATTGGTATGGGGAACATACGATTGATGGTGTGATAGTCTTCTGAAACTTCAAAACCAAAAGTCCCGCCTTTTTCACGATCCAGAAGAGCTGCAAAAATAGAAGGTGAATCAAAATTTGGAAAACATAGCCATTCAATACTTCCTTTTTCGGAAATCAGTGCGGCTGTGCAGCAATTACCGATTACACCGTAATTTAAATTGTCCATGGTTATTTTTTTGTAATGTTAGTGGTTTATTATCCGTTTTAAAAAATCTATAGCCGATGATAGCTGCCCTTTCAAACAACTTTTCAAGGCTGCTTTCACCACGCTTTTATCTGTCATCCGTTGTAAAAACGGCAAGGTATCTGTCTGTACGGGCAGATTGTAACGTGCACTCTCGGATGCTGTACCAATCTTTACAGTCACAGCAGTAACAGGCAGGGCTTTAAACATATCATCATCCGTGGTATCATCTCCCATTGCCAGGATAAAATCATATCGGGTGGCAAGCAAAGCCTGTTTACTTCTGAACCTTTGGTAAATTCGGGAGATTTTATTTCTATCACCTTATTACCTTGCATGATTTGCAAATTCTGTTTCAAGCAAATAGATATCAAGGAATTGACCAACTGTTGCGCACGTAATCTGCCCAACCATGCATCGGTCTCACGATAATGCCAGGCAAGTGCCGTTTCTTTGACTTCAAGATGGGAGCGAGGAGTCTTGCTGACAAATAATTTTAATATAGAAAGTAATCCGGGGCTCCATTCCTGCGCGTGTACATTCTTGTGCCATACACCATTCTCTTTATAAAAGGCCCCATGTTCGGCTGCAAAGGAAATAGGTAGTGCACCCAACCATTTCTCTAAAGTAAAATGGTCACGTCCGCTGTTTATTACCACATGATTCAAGGGGTCGGCAGTCAGTTTCTGCAATGTATCCAGCAATTGCGGAGTAGGAGAGGCATCTTCCGGCCTTTTCTGAAAAGGAACCAGCGTCCCGTCATAATCCAATAAAATCAAACGCTTTTTAGCATGTAAGTATTGATGCTGAATTTCCTGCATATTCTGTGATCCTATCTTCTTAAGAAGCATGGTTTTGTTTTTGTGTGCCACTTCCTGCCATTCATTTACAAAATCGGCAGCCCATTTATTGACAGTCTGTACGGATACAATAGACTGCATACGGTGCATCCGTTCTTTCTGTTCTTCAAACGGCATTTCCAATGCCCGGCAAATGGCATTTTCTATCTGCTCCGTATCATTGGGATTAACCAGCAAGGCGTCGGTCAGTTCCACAGCGGCACCGGCCATTTCACTTAAGACCAATACACCGGGATTGTCTTGCTTGACAGCAACATACTCTTTGGCAACCAGGTTCATTCCGTCACGCAAAGGAGTGACTAATGCAATATCAGCTATAAAATACATGGCAGCCAATTCTTCGAATGAGAAACCATGATAAAAATAGCAGACCGGAGTCCAGTTCATTGTAGAATATCGTCCGTTGATAGAACCTATTTCCTCGTCAATCCGGGTTTCAATTCGGCATAACTGCCTACATGATCACGTGAAGGAACTATGACCATAGCCAGTGTTACCTTGCCATGATATTCGGGATGGTGTTCCAAAAAAGAGGCAAATCCATAAAGACGGTGCAAAATACCTTTACTATAATCCAAACGGTCTACCGATAGGATAAGTTTATGTTTGCCAAACAAGAGACGGGTTCGTTCTATAGCTTTCCAAACATTTTTTTGTTGTGACACATTGTGGTAAAGGTCATAATTTATCCCCATCGGAAGTGCATCAACGCGCACAATGCGATTGCCTATCCGGGTTTCATCCAAACTGAAATCCATATGGAGTACCCGTTCGGCCGCGCTGATGAAATGACGCATATAGTCATGTGTATGAAATGCGATAAAATCGGCTCCTAACAATCCTTTCAGTATTTCGGCACGTTCAGGCAGAATTCGGAATAACTCATAAGATGGAAACGGAATGTGATGGAAATAGCCGATATGCAACCGGGGAAGCTCTTGGCGGAGCATTTCCGGAAGTAACATCAACTGATAATCTTGTACCCAGACCCAATCATCCGGTTCCACAAGGCGGATGATTTCCCGACAAAACAAAGCGTTAACCTCTTGGTAAGATTGCCAGAAACTCTTTCTATATAATGTATAGGCAAAAAAATAGTGACATAAAGGCCACAGGGTACTGTTACTGTATCCCTCATAATAGTTCTTATATTGCTCATGGGATAAAAATATGGGATGGAGATTCATTTCCTCCAACCGGTGACAGATATCCTGTTTTTCTTCCTCTTTGTCTGTACAGATTCCGGGCCACCCCACCCAATGTTTCTCGTAATTGCCTTGTAGGGAATTTAGGCCTGTTGTCAGACCTCCTTCACTACGTGAGAAAACAAAGGTATCTTGTTCTGCGACAGCCTTCACGGGCAGTCTGTTTGATATGATATACAATTTCATACGTAAATATTAAGCGTCCTACACATAAAGTAGGACAGGTTTATACTAAAATTGATATAAAACCGAGTGGTTTGACAAAAGAAAGATTAGCATTCATGAAAACACAAATGCGGCTATTATACGATGACAAATAGCAACAGCTAAGAATTTAAAAGTTTCATACACGTGTACATAAGTCACAATCTTTGGCGCTTAGCTGTTGAGACCAATTTCATTTTCGGACTATGGTAATTCCAGTAAAAGTCGGCCTTTGGTCTGTATTGTTAATTGGGTGTTACTGCTTGTGGAACTTTAGTAAGCGAGACATTGTATCCAAGCTTTTTAAGTTCAGAAGACAAATATACCTTGCGTTTCTGCTCTATCTTGATTGCATATATTGTGCTCCAAGTTCATGGTAACGGACCCTGTACTCAGTATCAGATAAACGGATATCAACTGAGAATGTCCCACTGCAATCAAGGCACGTTTCTTTCCTCTGCGGGCAGCTATACGATGGTATCTTTCACTAAAAAACGTATTCTTTGTACGGGTCGTTCCCATGCGGCTTCTGTGATTACCGCCTTTACCTGTTTGTTTCCGTGAGTGATTCGTGCGCTTTTTACCCGCACTCGTTGTTGCCCGGAGAAAGACCGGCCCAGACGAAAGATGCTTTTCAGAAGGGAAGTGGGACATGTCAAGACCTATCTCAGAAACCAGATCCTCTACAACCTTGGTGCTAAAACCGGGAATCTCCCTGAGAAGTTCAAGGACATTCTCGTACTTGGACAACAGTCTCTTTATACGTTCGGACAAATCATCAACCAAAGTCTGAGTCTGGTCTATATCCTTTCGGATCATCTGAAGAAGATAAATGTGATGCTCTTCAACAAAACCGGTACACGCCTCAAGCAATTCTTCAGGACTGGCTGACAGTTTACCGTGATAAACTGAATTTATATCATCAAGAGTAAGGACTTTACCTTCACAAAGCATATCAATAAGAGAAGTAGCTGTCGTACCGCTTGTATTACTTACTACACTTGAAAGCTTGATGTTGCAGTCTTCAAGAATACGCATCATACGGTTCTTCTCTGAAGCTATCTGCTGAATAAGCTTGTTCCGGTAACGCGTCAGGTCACGAAGCTGACGCTGCTCCTTGGGAGGAATATAGCTCGGTTTGAGAAGACCTGCCAGAAGAAGCTTGCAGATCCATTCGCTGTCCATCTTGTCTGTCTTGTGACCCGGAACATTCTTAATGTGACGGGCATTGACTATCAAACATTGGGAATGGAATCTTCAAGAACCTTATAAACCGGCTTCCAGTAAACACCGGTACTCTCCATTCCCACATGCGTTACACCATTGGACAATAGCCATTCTTTCAATTCATTCAAAGAACTCGTGAAGGTTTTGAATGAGCGGGTCTCGCGTTGGATGCCTGCTCCGTCAATTGTCGCCACTACAACCTTCAGGTGGACGTCGATACCGCAAGCGCGCTGTATCAACTGAGGGAATGTCACTTCTGCCATAACTGATACATTTTAGGGTTACACTATACAAAGGTAACTTCAGCTTGACTATTTACATTCTCTTGGGCGTGATTTTTTATCTCATGGGAATTTCATTTTTATATAATTCTTTTTTTCAGTTAGATGACAAAAGTCATACCACCAACTTAAATATCTTATTATCAATATGATATATACTTGTCAATTAGTTTATACATTTTCAATATGAAAGCCTTTTTTCTAAAATGGGAAATGAAATAGCCGAAAGATAAAAGTGCAATTTTTGTAATGGCATCGATTTTGATTTATACAGAGTATAACGCTATCAACTTATAGAAAAGGTAGCGAGCAAACAATAATAAACAACTGATTAACAAACTAATAAAGATGAAACTAGTAAGAATATAGCTTTCCAATATGGAAATTTGCCTGTTAAAATGAAAAAGAAACTCGAAAAGAATAAAATGCAATACAAAAATGAAAGTATATAATTTAGAAAATATTAAATCTGCTGCCGAACTGAAACATCGGACTGAAGTAATTAGCATGAACGAACGTTCTATTATAGTGCTCGACACTTTTACCGGCATTGCCCAAAAGCTGCAAGCTGTTTCTATTTCTTTATTCCATCTCGATATCGAAAAGGTTATGAATCAATTGCAGGATTTCGAGAATGATTGTGGAAATTGGCTGGACAATCTTCTTTCCTCCGAAATGCAGAAAGCAGAAGCTGCCAAAGAAATAAAAGTACACATCGATCAAATTTCCCGTTTATGTAATGAAAATCCGAACATCATTGACGATCATGAGATTATGGCTCACGGAGCAATGATATCCTCTCTTATTCTGTCACATTATTTAGAAGAATGTACGAAAAAGAACTTCATCTTGAACTCATGTCATTTCATGCGGCTAGGGCTTGATCGGAAACCGGATATAAAGTATGTGAAAAAAAATGTAGAAGAACTGATGAAAGCCTGTCCCGATGTCCCCATTCTTATTACCCAAAGCCGTTTGTGTAAAAATGCATATGATGAAGTGGATTTATTCCCACAAATAGGAAATGAGTATTATGCCACTGTTATCGGGGCTGTATTCCATGCGGATGAAATTATAACATCCTTACGTTCTGATGAAATTTGTTTCCGAGGTATGGAACATACTCGGACTCTTACATACGGTGAAGCCGAGAATTTTATTGATAGCGGCATTGCATTGCTTCATCCGGAATGTATTCTGCTGGCGCGCACCGTCGGTATGGCCATTGTATTGATAAAAACACCGGAAGATACATTACGGATATCATCAGAAAAACAGGAACAAAGTAAAAGCTGCTGTTTCACGCAGAGGTGTGGTCTTTGTCAAACTTCGTTCGTTGGGGGTTCTTACTTCTTATCTATTTATTGGAAAAGTATTTGATGTGTTCGAGAAATATAAGGTTCCTGTCTATTTAGCGACTTCCTCTAATGTGAGTGTTTCATTGGCTGTGAAATGTAGCAACGACACATTACGCCTGATATATCGTGAATTACATAAGTATGCGGAAATAGGAATGGAAACAGAAATGTCTGTGGTCAGCGTTATTGGCGATCTAAATTGGGAAAAGCATACAGGGTTGGAAGCCAGAATTATAGAAACGCTGAAAGAGATGCCGGTATGCATGATTTCATATGGCAGCAGCACTCACAATCTTTCAGTGCTGGTACGGGAACAAGATAGAGAAAGGCATTAATGACACTGTGCAAAGCCTTTCTGGATATTCCATCAGAAAAATTTGATGTAATAAAACAAACTCAATTACAAGACTCTTTTGTCATGTGACCTTCTTGAATAAACAGAAGCAACAAATTTGCCCGACAGGTATTTGTTGCTTTTGTTTTTGATTAAATAAAATATTATTTTATCCTTATAGCGATTTATACTTTATTGCCAATTCCATCACCTACATTGTTATCCACACAAAAAACTGACTTATGAATTTAATAGAATTCTTTCCCTTATAAACAAAATAGACATATAGTTGATTACCAGTCCTGAATAACCTTTTAAAATAGTTGCTGTTATCCATTCTTAACTTTAACACAGAACAGGAGATAATAAAATGGATTTAAAGCAAACAAAGAACATCTCTGTTAAAATACTTTTTGTATATTTGCAACAATACGTTTTATCGTTAAAATAGTTGTAACAGAAATAATACACATAAAAGAAAAACAGAGTAAATAGAAAATGAAGCGAGTTATTACCTGGACAATTGGAATAGAAAAGAGCATTTTAAATTCTTCTCGGCTCTCGATGACCCTTTTTGGGGAATTACCATGACTGTTGATTTCACAAGCATATATCAACAAAGTAAAATATGGAAGTTTCTTTTTTTCTTTATTCTGTGCACTTCCTATTGAAATGTATCAATGCGACTACTGCATTCAAATTACGTATAGAAAACGGAGAAGTAGTAGAATATGATAAAATCAATATTTCGCCCACTATCGGAAGAGAGGACGGAACTTTTGGCTTTGGATTTTTTGAGTATGACACAGATCTTTCTTTATTTATTGAAAATGCAGAAAAGGAAATACATAGAGTAAAAAACAGTACCGGACTTTCTTTTTCCAAGGACACAGCAAGAGCGGATGTCATCCGTTATTCGGCTCTGCCTTGGTTTGCCTTTCCGAGATGAAACATGCCGGTTCAATTCAAACAGAGATTCTATACCCAAAATTTCTACAGGTAAGCTGATACAAGAAAAAACTTATATCCATCAGTGTCCACCATGGCTTGGTGGATGGACGATTGCCGAATTTATACAGAACGTAAAAGACGGACAAAACAATACATTATGATATGATTTGCTCCCTCTTCCTATTCTAATAATAAAACATGAAAAATAAGATAGAATTTATCGCTTTTGATGCCGATGACACTCTTTGGGAAAATGAACTTTATTTTCAAAGGTTGGAACACAAATTTTGTCATCTTCTGAGGAAATATTCACCGGCTCCTTCCGTATCAGAAGAATTGTTCAAGACAGAAATAAAAATCTGCATATCT
>SCPP01001584.1_pt1 | contig 15292 bp, 21 predicted proteins | sample 6106811 | NCBI WGS metagenome assembly SCPP01 (sample SAMN10720449, study PRJNA508395) | human gut metagenome | isolation source: Participant 2 stool, 15 month | host: Homo sapiens | collected 2018
TAAATTGCAATAATACTATACCATGGTTGTTCTTACCTTAATGTAATACTACTGTTATATATCTGGTCATTTATCTCCTTTTGTCGGATGCAAAGGTTGCCAAACCTCTCTTTAGAAAACGAAAGAGTTCAAGCGGTAAACCATTTGGAATGGTTTCGTCCTCCGTTGGAGTAAGCTCAAAACCTCTTATTCATCGGCGGCTGAAAACTGCATCCGGCAACGGAGATAAACGACTGACGAAATAATAGCATAAAACAGCATAGCCCCTTAATAAGGCAATTTTATCAATGCTGTTTTCATTCTTTTCAGAGGACTATTATTTTCGACAGAGAAATTTGGCAAGCGGCAGATTTCCTCCTCAAAAATAATAGATTTGAATTGCTGTCCTCTTGCCTTTATTGGAAATTGTAGTACCTTTGGTGGGCGAACAATAATAATGAAAGATGGGAACATCGAACCATCAATAAAGAAGGCCGAGGGAAAATACCCTCTACCACGCTCTTTGAGTGTTAAGAAATAATAAAAGGTTAAATCTTCACCTTTTAGAATGTACCCTAAAGGTTATGCCTGTAGATACTAATTGAAAAGTGCAATATTCCAATTGAAAAGTGCGCCACCATAGGATAAGTATAATGACCTTTGTATCATCCAAATGCAAAGGTAAAATGAAGACTATGGTAGAAAGACAATCAATAATACACATGTATAGGGTATGCGGTTATAGCAAACGAGGTATATCTCGTGAACTTCATGTCAGCTGTCATACAAATTGACAATATTCTTTCAGAATATGAATCAGCCGTCCGTACTGATGATCCGGAAGAGGCTTTAAGTGATTTGCTTACCATCCAGCCGGGTATGACAGTTCCAGACGCCGTCCTCGCCGGCTCACACAAGAGATTAAGGATAAGATAGGATTTGCCTGAAGAAGAATGCCATTAAGATAGCTACGGGACTTCGCAAACAGCGCATGTTGAAGAAGGATATCCATCAGTTTCTGTTATCTCGGGGATATACCATCAGTTATGCTACGGTATTCAGTTACATAAAAAATATAGAATCACGCAAAGAGAAAAAAAGAGCGAAGCCTTTATTCTGTTGTTTTATGAGCTGGGATGCATTGCCGAGTTTGACTGGGGTGAAGTTCTTCTTTTTATTGACGGTGTCAAGATCAAGTTTTATCTGGCCGTATTCACTTTCGGGCATAGTAATGGCAGATACGCCTATCTTTTCAGGCATTAGAATACGCTTGCCTTCATGGGATCTCACCGCAACTTTCTTCAGGGATGTACATGGTGTCCCTGCCATGATGGTCTATGACAATATGCGTGTAGCCGTCAAGAACTTTGTCGGTGGTGACAAGAAGCCTACAGAAGCCCTGATGAAGATGTCCGGTTTCTATTGTTTTGAGTATCGTTTCTGTAATATACGGGCCGGATGGGAGAAAGGACATGTGGAACGGAGCGTGGAATATGTCAGAAGGAAAGCTTTCTGCCTGACAGACCATTTTGGTGATATACATTCTGCCCAGGAGCATTTAAACTGGGCATGTATGCAGGTCAACAACGAGCAAGGCAGTCTTTCAACAGCGGAGAAATCATCACGTCTGGAGGCTGATCTGTCATCGCTGAAACCTTTTCCCAGTAACCTGGGCTGTTTTGAGGTCAATGAATACATTGTGGATAAATGGTCAACTATCAGCATGAAAAATGTTCATTATTCCGTACCTGATTCTCTTGTGGGAGAAAAAGTACATGTCAAGGTTTATAGTGAAAAAATCGTCATCCTGTACGGGAAGGAGAAAGTGGCCTCTCATCAACGCAGTTATTGCGGTGGAGACTGGTGCATCAAGCTGGAGCACTATTTGCGTACACTTTCCCGTAAACCGGGGGCATTGCCCCACTCTGTGGTTTGGCAAAGAGCACCGGAAGAACTGAGAAGGCTGTATGACATCCATTTCAAGGAGGACAACAGGACGTTTGTTTGGACTATGCCCGAAAAAATGGATTTTCCGGAACGGACATTGTCACGGCATGCAAGGAGCTGACCGGACGTGGTGTCAGAAAGATATCTCCGGACCAGGTAAAGGCCATGCTGCATGGTGCGTCTGTTACAACAGGAGAATATAGAAAGAAGCTGTGGATATGCTTGAAGGCATCACGGCGCTCATGACAGGATACAATGAAGTGCATGATATAATACCAACCATTTAAGTTTATAATATATGAAATCAGAAAAAGAAACCATTTATGACTATGCTGCAGAACTGAAGCTTCTGGCCTTTAAAGAGGAACTGGAATGCACCCTTTCATTGGCAGCTGAAGAAAACTGGAACCATCTGCAGTTCTTGACGGAATTGCTTGGAAAGGAAAGCGCCAGGAGAAGGGAGTGTAGAAGAAGATCAAGGATAAGATCTGCGGGATTTCCACAAATGAAGTATCTGCATGAGCTTGTTATGGAAGACATGCCCAAAGAGGCACAGGTAATATTACCTGAATTGGAGACACTGGACTTCATCAGACAGGGAAGAAACCTGGTCCTGTATGGAAATCCGGGAACGGGAAAGACGCATATTGCTACGGCTTTAGGAATAAAGGCCTGCCAACAGGACTTTACCGTATTGTTTACTTCAGTGCCGGTCCTGCTTACCCAGATAAGGGAGGCTAAATCAGCAAAGGCACTGAGGACGCTACAATTAAGGTTTGAAAAATACGATCTGGTCATCTGTGATGAGTTCGGATATGTCAGTTGTGACAAGGAAGGAGGAGAACTGCTTTTTAACCACCTGTCGTTAAGAGCCGGAAAAAAGGCTACAATCATTACTACTAATTTGGCTTTTAACAGATGGAATGAAATCATAAAGGACAAGGTGCTTGTGGCGGCAATGGTTGACAGGCTTACACATAAAGCTTATCTGGTTAATATGACCGGACTGTCTTATAGGCTTAAGGAAACACAAAAAATGAGACAAGATAAATGAATATTTTAAACTTATAGTAATTTTGTAACAAGTTATGGATGGAGCTCTTTTCAATTAGAATACAGCGCACTTTTCAATTAGTATCTACACCTAAGGCGGGCGAGGCGGATTTTGCCTCCGTGGTGGAAGGTCTGAGGAAGGAAGCCGGGCGGCGTGCGGAGAGCGTACAGCGGGAACGGCAACAGAATGAGGAAGAGAAAAGGCGGAAGAGGCTGGAGGAAATAAAAGATGTCCTTCCTTTCCGGATGGGGATGAAGTGGGGGCTGAAATGGGGAGATCGCATCGTTGTGCCTCCCTGCTACCGGAATATCTGTGTTCCCGTAGGCGGTTATTGTGCTTTTGAAGGAATGCCTGCCAGTGGGGAGTAATGGCGCTGGATGGAAAAGTGGTGGTGGAGGCCAGATATCAGAAGGTGGAGATAGAAAGGATGGAACGGTGCATCTGACCATCATTCCGGTAAGGTAAAGACCATCAACCTTTGAAGGGTCTTGAAGAGAACAGAAAATGAAACGGAACAATGATCCGGAAGTAAGATAATATATTGAAAAAAAGAGAAGCTGTCTCAAACTTGAATAACAAGATGAGACAGCTTCTTTGTTTCATTTCACGCAACGCTTTACATAATTGATCCGGGCAGGAGGTGGAGCGGTTTCCGCATTTTACACCTTCCAGTTTCTGTAAGATCTCTTCCACTTTCATTCCTTTCACCAATCGGCTGATACCTTGTAAGTTTCCATTGCATCCGCCCCAAAAGAAAACTTGTTGAATAACGTCATCTTCTACTTCCACTTCGATGTGGCTGCTGCAAGTGCCTTGCGTCTTATAAGTTATTTTCATTTTATTCTTCCTCTTCAGATGCAGGTTTCATGTTTGTATAAACGGTCTGAACATCATCAAATTCTTCCAGACGCTCTACCATCTTGTCTAGAGTTTCACGTTGTTCAGGAGTTACATCTTTTAAGTCATTGGGAATATATGTGAAATCACCACCCACTTCCTCGAAACCACATTCTTCCAAGTGTTTCTGAATTGCTGCGTAGCTCTTCGGATCACCATAGATGGTGATAGTTCCTTCTTCTTCATCTTCGTCGAACTCATCCTCTACATTATAGTCAATCAAATCCAGGATCAGTTCTTCCATATCCATTCCTTCTTTCTTCTTGAAAGTAAATACACATTTATGGTCGAACAAAAAAGCTAAGGAACCGGTAGTACCCAAGTTTCCACCGAATTTGTTGAATACTGAACGCACATCTGCTACGGTACGGGTAGTGTTGTCTGTCAATGTATCAACAAATACAGCTACTCCGTGAGGACCATATCCTTCGTAAGTCATACCTTTGTAGTCACTGGTATCTTTACCCATTGCATTCTTAATGGCGCGTTCAATGTTATCCTTCGGCATGTTTTCACGCTTACAAGTAGCGATCACACCACGTAGGGTCGGGTTATTTTCGGGTTCCGGACCACCTGCTTTTACAGCTATAGCGATTTGTTTACCCAGTCTTGTAAATGTTTTGGCCATGTGGCCCCATCTTTTCAGCTTTGTAGCTTTTCTATATTCAAATGCTCTTCCCATTGGATTGTAGTTTTATAATGGTTATTTTTATTATTATCTTAGTTTTGCACCTAGTTTGTTTTCCAAGTTAGCAATCAGTTTGGACATGATCTTGTCAATCTGTTTGTCGTTCAGTGTTGCGCTTTCATCCTGTAACAAGAAGCTCACTGCATAACTTTTTTTACCCGGTTCCAGATTCTTGCCTTCATAAACATCAAACAATTCTACTTCTTTCAGCAGTTTCTTTTCAGTCTCATAGGCTATTTTTTCGATTTCTGCAAACTGTATGTTCTTGTCAATCAACAAAGCCAAGTCACGTTTCACAGCCGGGAACTTGGAAAGTTCTTTAAAGTTGACTTTAGCCGACTTGATGGCTTTCATCAGTTCTTTCCAGTTGATTTCTGCATAATATACCTCATTGTCTATATCGAATGCTTTTTGAATCTTCTTGCTGATGATGCCGAAGGTGGCCAATAACTTGCCGCCACGTGTGTGTACGCTGATGGCTGTTGAATAGATATCGTTGGTCAGGTTGCCGAATACCACGTTGCCGAAATTCAATCCCAAACGGGTAAAGATGTTCAGCACGTATGCTTTTAATTCGTAAACACTGCTGTTTTCATCGGGATGGGCCCATGAATTGCTGACGCGTTTGCCGGTTACCCACAATCCTAAATGATATTCTTCAGCATAAGCCGCAAGCACTTTTTCCGGGTTTTTCTTTTCTGCATTATAAAAATAGCAGTTACCGAATTCAAAGAATTTCAAATCGGCGTTCTTACGATTGGCATTGTGCTGGATACTTTCCAAACCACCGAATAACAAAGTTTGACGCATCACGTTCAAATCGTTACTCAATGGGTTCATCAAGTAAACCAAATTTTCGTTCTTGTATGTTTCCGACCCTTCGTAATAGGAAGCGGCGGTCAGTGAATTGTTCAGTATTTCATTGAAACCACAACCTACCAGTTGCTCTGAAATCAGATTTTGTAATTTCTGGGAGTAATCCACTTCACCTTTGGTGGTCAGGCTGGATTTCAAGGTAGTAGGAATCTCCACATTATTATATCCGTAGATACGGAGAATGTCTTCTACTACATCGCAATCACGTTGCACATCCACACGATAGGGGGGAACTTGTAAAGTCAAGCCTTCGGGTGTTTCGTTTACAATCTTCATTTCAAGACTGGTGACAATGCTCTTTATGGTTTCCACCGGTATGGTTTTTCCTATCAGTGAGTGGACTTTCTCATAATTCAGCTCTACTGTAAAATCGGCTATCGGGGCAGGGTAGTTGTCTTTAATTTCAGAAGAAATAGTACCTCCTGCCAGTTCTTGAACCAGTAAAGCCGCTTCTTTCAATGCATAAATAGTTCCGTTGGGGTCAATACCACGTTCGAAACGGAAAGAAGAGTCTGTGCTCAATCCATGGCGACGGGCTGTTTTACGTACCCAAGTCGGGTTGAAATAAGCGCTTTCAAAATACGTCTACTGTCTGCTCGGTTGTTCCCGAATCCAGACCACCGAATACGCCGGCAATGCACATCGGTTCTTCTGTGTTGCATATCATCAGGTCCTTGTCGGATAACTTGCGTTCCACTTCGTCCAAAGTAACGAATGTAGTACCTTCGGCAACAGTCTTCACTACAATCTTACCACCTTTAATCTTATCTGCATCAAAACAGTGCAGGGGCTGGCCGTATGCGTGAAGGATGTAGTTGGTGATATCCACGATATTATTGATAGGACGTACTCCGATCAGGCGTAATTTGTTTTGCAGCCATTCGGGACTCTCTTTACAGTTACCTTTTATGGAAACTCCGGCATAACGCGGACATGCTTCCGTATTCTCTACTTCAATGGCGATGTCCATATCATGGTTATCCACTTTAAACGCTTCTACAGACGGACGTTTTAAAGTGGCTTGTTTGCCGTTTTGAATCAGGTAGGCATACAGATCTCGGGCCACGCCGTAATGTGAGCAGGCGTCCGCACGGTTCGGGGTGATATCCACTTCCAGTACGTATTCGCTTTTGATATTGAAATAATCTTTAGCGGGAGTACCCGGAACAGCATCCGCCGGCAATACGATGATACCTTCGTGGCTGTTTCCGATACCGATTTCGTCTTCGGCACAGATCATACCCATAGATTCAATTCCGCGGAGCTTTGATTTCTTGATGGTAAAACATTCTTCGCCATCGTATAGCTTGGTGCCCAATGTGGCAACCACCACTTTCTGTCCGGCAGCTACGTTAGCGGCTCCACAGACAATCTGTACCGGTTCGCCTTGTCCCAAATTCACAGTAGTAACATGCATGTGGTCTGAATTGGGATGAGGTTCGCAAGTCAGCACTTCGCCGATGACAATACCTTCCAGACCACCTTTAATTGTTTGACTTCTTCTACGCCTCCGGTTTCCAAACCGATGGAAGTCAGCGCCTCGGCCACTTCATCCGGTGTCAAATCGAAGTTGACGTATTCTTTCAGCCAATTATAAGAGATATTCATATATGATATTTTTTATGTATTTCCAAATGACCTGCAAATTTAGTAATTATTTTCTTTTATCCTGTTATTTATCCATCACAGATTACTCAGATTAACACAGATTTTTCTTTGAGGGAAATAATCCGTGTTAATTCTGTGAGGGATAAATAAATGTCAGAACGGTAAAGGTCCTTCGGGAATAGGGGCTCCGAACGGATTATTGTCGGCAGGTGCGGCATCAGGAGATGGGGGAGGTACACTGTTGCCGCCACCGTTCATTTTGGAACGGATAATACCCGGTGCCTCACCCGGCATAGGCACGATGACATCATCGTCCGGATTCTGGAAGCGGGCGAATTCGCCACGGAAACGCAGCAGTACATCACCTACGGCACCGTTACGGTGCTTGGCGATAATGATTTCTGCCATACCGTGCAAGTCGTTCCCTTTTTCATCCGAGTAGATTTTATAGTATTCCGGGCGGTGGATAAAGCATACCATATCGGCATCCTGCTCAATAGCTCCGGATTCACGGAGGTCACTGAGCTGGGGACGTTTTCCGTCAATACCCTCACGACTTTCCACACCACGGTTCAGCTGGCTCAGTGCGATGATGGGGATGTTCAGTTCTTTGGCTAACCCCTTCAGTGAACGTGAAATGGTACTGACCTCTTCCTGACGGCTACCGAATGACATTCCGCTGGCATTCATTAACTGAAGGTAGTCAATGATAATGATTTTACTCCATGCTCGCGTACAAGCCGTCGTGCTTTGGTGCGTAATTCAAAGACGGACAAGGATGGTGTGTCATCCACATACATCGGAGCATCGTATAATTCTTTTATTTTATAATCCAATTGTCCCCATTCATACGGAGCCAACTGACCACTCTTGATTTTCTCACCCGGAATTTCGCACACGTTGACAATCATACGGTTGACCAACTGTACGTTGGACATTTCAAGAGAGAACAAAGCCACAGGATTTTCGCATTTACCGCCATGTTCTTTGCCATGGAAAGCACAAAAGCCGTTTTACCCATAGCGGGCGGGCGGCAATAATCACCAGGTCGGAATTTTGCCAGCCCGAGGTCATTTTGTCCAATGCATGGAAACCGCTTTCCAGACCACTCAGCCCGTCCGTTCGTGCCGCCGCTTTTTGAAGCATCTCATACGCTTCCTGAATGACAGGGTTGATTTGCGTATAATCCTTCTTCATGTTCTGTTGCGAGATTTCGAACAGTTTTCCTTCCGCTTCCTGCATCAGGTCGTCCACGTCTTGGGTTTCGTCGAAAGCCTTTGTCTGGATGTTGCTGGTAAAGGTAATCAGTTCGCGTGCAAGAAACTTCTGCGCGATGATACGTGCGTGATATTCTATGTGTGCGGAAGAGGCTACCTTGCCGCTTAGCTGTGTTATGTAAAAAGGACCGCCTGCATCTTCCAGTTCACCGGTGCTGCGTAATTGTTCGGCCACAGTCAAGATATCGACTGGTTGCTGGCGTAAAGCCAAAGAGGTAATAGCCGAATAAATAAGTTGGTGACGGCGTTCATAAAAAGATTCGGGACGAAGAATCTCACTTACTAATGAGTAAGCATCTTTTCTATCATTAAGGCCCCAATACAGCTTCCTCCAGCTCAGGTGCCTGGGGCTGTAAATGTCCGTATTCGTCAACAGGCTTTGCTTTCGAAGTTTTGGGAGTACGTGTCATTTTTCTCGTTTCTGCCATTGTCGTCTGTTTAAAGTAGGGCAAAGATAGAACTTTTTGCTGAGTTGGACACTCGTCCATTCCCAAAAATAATAAAAGAAATATGAACCTGAATCTACGGAGAAATGAACAATCTGGACAGTAAATGGTTTTTTTATATGGTAAAATGAAAAGTTTGTTCTATATTTGGCGCTCTGTCCGGATAAAAGATGGCGTGCATCTTTGTAGAACGGGCAACAATCTAACGAAACACACTAAAAATAACTATTTAAAGAACAGAATATGATTACATTTCCTAATGCAAAGATTAATTTGGGACTTAATATTGTAGAAAAGCGCCCGGATGGATACCACAATCTGGAAACCATATTTTATCCGATAAACCTGCAAGACGCTCTGGAAGTGACGCGGCGGGAAAACAATGACAAAGAATACACTTTACACATAAGCGGATCTCCTTTGAGGGTGAACCCGAAGATAATCTGGTAGTAAAAGCCTATAAGTTATTAAAAAAAGACTATCCCGGACTGTTGCCGGTAGATATACACATGTACAAGCATATACCGGCGGGTGCCGGACTAGGTGGCGGATCATCAGATGCCGCTTGTATGATAAAGCTTCTGAATGATAAATTTTCATTGGGACTCAGTACGGAACGGATGGAGGAATATGCGGTAAAACTAGGGGCAGACTGTGCTTTTCATTCGGAACAAACCTGTTTTCGCTACCGGAATAGGTTCTGTTCGAGCCTGTGGAATTGTCATTAAAGGGATACCATATAATTTTGATTAAACGTAATATCTTTGTGTCCACCCGGATGCTGCATGACTGCGGAAAGAATGGATGAATGGATATAATCTTTGCTGTAACCCTTTTTCTTTGTCGGAATGAAGGAAACCAAAGGAAACATGGAAAAAAGTTGAGAGATTACATTTTTCAGTTTCCGTTCTGCCAATGGGTGTTTCTTGATATTTCGGATTGTTCCGAGGTAATTCTCCACCGTACCATTGCTGAGCGTACCTGTTTTTAATTCCTCCTCTGCCCACACATCCAAAAGCTGTCCGACTGTGAGATTTTCCGCTTTGGCAACAAATTTCTTTTTCTCATAATCATCCATTGCCTGACGGAGCAGCTTTTCAGTTTCACTTTTGCTTTCTGTTCCAACGCATTCTTTCTGAACAAGATTGCCGCTTGCGTCCTCTACATAGAAGCGGTAGTACCATTTCTTTCCTTTTTTTCTTACAGATCCTTTTGCCATAATCGTATGTCTCCTTTCGATATTAGACAATCGGAACTGATGAAATGCTTCGTGCGTGTAAGTATATCATAACTCCGGTTGTCTTACTATACCGATTCGGAATCTTCGTATAAGACTTCTGATAAAAGATTTGCAAGCCTTTGTTCTGCTGTTTTTGGTTTCTTGGAATAGAGCCTTACAACGTCTGCCATCTCATTAAAAGCATTGATGGTGTGAGTGATTTCCCTTAAGAACATAATCTCATTATATTCATCATTCGATTCAAACCCTATTGTTTTGGCAATATCCGTCTGACCAGCATTCCCCTTGAAGTTTTTGCAGGCGAACTGGAAGGAATCCAAAAACAGACCATATTGTTTTAACATCAGCAGTAATAAATCTTTTGAAAAAGCATCTTCTTCTTTGGTAAGGGCAAGCGGTAACTGTTCCAGAATATCTCCCATCGCATCACGAATCTGTAATTCTCTTATCCGTAATGTCGGTTTCATATTCATCTGTTTCCCCTTTGAGCCATTCCACAGATACATGGAGTGCTTCCGAAAGACCTTCCAGCACCATTTTTTTCGTATTGTCAATCGAACCATTCTCATAACGCAGGATTGTAGAAGCGGTAACACCCATCTTTTCTGCGACATAAGGCTGTGTCAGATTCAATTCCAGACGGCGCTGTTTTACTCTGCTGCCTATCAGCTTGCGTAGTTCTTTATCTTTCATGCTGACTGCCTCCTTTTTCGGTATGTATGAATTATAGCATTGTTTTTCTGTAATTGCAATATGCAACTTAAAAATTATTTTTAATATTTCGTAACGCTTGACAAAAAGATATGAAAAGGATATACTTACATCACAAGAATTGCATAATGCAATTTATAAGGAGGTGATTATATGACGCAAAGAAAAATTGCATTATCCATCGAAGAAGCTGCTGACTATACGGGAATCGGCAGAAACACCTTAAGACAGCTTGTAGAATGGAAGAAACTTCCAGTATTAAAGGTTGGTCGCAAAGTCCTGATTAAAACCGATATTCTGGAAATGTTTATGGAAGCGAATGAAGGTCGTGATTTGAGGGATAGAGGAAATGTAAAAGCCGTAACAAGAACTGCGGCAAATTAAAAAGGCGGCTTCCAAAGAAACCGCCAAAGGTTCTATCAGACCGAAGCCATGATATACCTACACGCAAGAAGATTATACCATGTGCTTCTTCTGATACGCAACCGAGAACTTATGTTTGTAAAAGAAAGGGGAATGTAATCATGGCAAAATCAACAAAAAGTTATGAAGAACGAATGCTTGAAATGGAAAAGAAGGAACAGGAAAGCCTTGAAAAAGCAAAACGATATGCAGCACAGAAGAAAGAACTTCTGAAACGAAAGAAAGCCGAAGAAAGTAAAAAACGAACCCATAGGCTCTGTCAGGTTGGCGGTGCGGTGGAATCCGTTCTCGGTGCGCCTATCGAGGAAGAGGACATCCCAAAGCTGATTGGTTTTCTGAAAAAGCAGGAAGCCAATGGGAAATTTTTTTCAAAGGCAATGCAGAAAGAAACACATACCGATATGGAGGAAGTGTAATGGCGGGGGGGGGATGAGTTTTTCATTCCCTTCATTGCTTTTTCATGAAGGGCGCACTTATGGACAACCAGAGGTCGTCCCAATAAGTTTGCCACAAGTGGCAACCGGTCTTCGCTCACGCTTGCCGGGCTCGTTCCGTCGGCGGGGCTTTCAGCCAGACCTGCTCATGCCGCAGGAGGCACTCTTCGCCAGAGGAGGCGCATTCCATGCAGGCTGCTATGCGCAGGGCACTCTTACGCAGAGGGCGTTCCGGCAATACTGCTTTTTCTAAAACTGAAAGCAATGTTGCCGGAAATCTATGCCGGATACGTGCAGAAAGGGGGAATCCAGACATGGCGATTTTTCATTACACAATCAAAATAGTCGGACGAAGTAAAGGGAAATCTGTTATCTCCGCTTCCGCATATCTCAATGGGGATGTGATGAAAAACGAGGAAACCGGGCGAATCAGTTATTACACTTCTAAAAAAGAAGTGGTCTACACCAGTCTGATGATGTGCGAAAACGCACCTCCTGAATGGCAGATAGTACCAGAAGAAAATATAAAACGCTTTCAAAAATCTGTCCGATACAAAAGGTCAGAAGATAAAGAAGCTGCTTTAAGAAAAATTTAAAATCACATTTCAGAAACAAAGGTTATGGAATGAGGTATTGAAGATTGAAAAATGCAGATGCCCAACTTGGCAGGTCATTTGAATTTGCCCTCCCAAAGAATGGAGCAGACAGGAACAGATTCAATATACAGCCGACTATATCAAAAAATTTGTGGATAAGGGAATGTGTGCTGATTGGAGTATCCACGACAAAGGGGATGGCAACCCTCATGTCCATCTGCTTCTGACAATGCGCCCTTTTAACCCGGATCATTCTTGGGGGAAGAAAGAAGTCAAAGATTGGGATTTTGTCAGAGATAAAAAGCGGAAATATCGTGATTGATGAATCCCATCCGAACTGGTGGCAGGATAAGAAAAACCCTGACCGTCATGGAATCCGTATCCCTGTATTAGATGAAAACGGAATCCAGAAGATTGGAGCAAGAAACCGCCTGCAATGGAAACGGGTACTGACCGATGCTACGGGATGGAACAATCCAAAAAACTGTGAACTGTGGCGGAGCGAGTGGGCAAAGGTGTGTAATGAACATCTGCCTTTGCATAATCAAGTTGATCATCGTTCTTATGAAAAGCAGGGAAAACTCCAGATTCCTACCATCCATGAAGGAGCTGACGCAAGAAAGATTGAACAAAAGTTTTTTGCCGGGCAGGAAATAAAAGGCTCGTGGAAAGTAGCGGAAAATCAAATCATAAAACAACAAAACACGTTATTGCAAAAGATACTAAACACCTTTGGGAAAGTATCGGGTGCATTATCATTATGGAAGGAGCGATTAAATGACATTAGAAGAAAGCCGGGAAATTATACCCTTAATGGAATCCATGATTGGTCAAATCGAAGAACAGCAGAACCTAATGGCAGAAATGATTCTGGAAATGCAGAACCGGGACACTCAACTCTCTTATGCAGAACAGAATCAGAAATTGCAAAAATTAAACAGCGAGTTATCCGAGCTGCTCAACATTTTGCCAAATACCGAGGAACTACTTTCCAAGATGGAAGAACAGAAAACGAAGATAGAACTTTTGGAAAACGAAAATCAGCAATGGCAGATATTGGCACAGAAGCTGAACAGCGAAAACAGTTTATTACTGAAACAGAACACCGAATTGCTGAACTGGAACAGCAGGTAGAGAAAGGACGTGATATAGATGAACGAATCCAGAGAATTAAAGAACGCCGAACAGTTGGAAGAACTTCTGCTCTTGACCGAGGAGATACAAGAAGAGTTGGAACAGAAAGACCAGCTTATCGTGGAACTGAAGACGCAGCTCAACGAATCTCTGACCTTGAACGAGAAATTAAACAAAGAGAACAGAGCCGGGAATATTCAAGCATTAAAGAACGACTTGAAGCTGGCAGACAGAGCATTGCGGAGCGAGAAAGAGAAGCTGCGAAGCGCAAACGTCACGATAGAGGAATGTCAAGATAAAATACGATGCTTAACACAACAACGGGATTATGCCCGGACACATCAGAAAATCGTAGAGATACCGGTAGAAAAGCCGGTACTCTATAAAAAATGCGAAGCCTGTGACCGGACAGCCTATCAGAATGCAAAAGCAAGATACGAAACACAAAAAGAGCAACTTGCAGGACAATATAAAGCAAAAACGGTAATGTTCCAAACAACCTTGTTCCTTCTTGCATGGTATTCGCTGACAACCACTCTTTTTCAGGCAGTACAGTCAGATGTGTTCCTTTCCGATTGCAAATCATTCTTCCATGATGCAGCATCATTCATACAAACTTTTATCGGTTGGACGATTGATGCCGGGCAATCTGTGGCACAAATCAGCACAAAAATTCCAAATGAGATTATAGCCGGAATCATATATTGGTTATTGATGATATTGGTTGTTGGAATATGTGTGGCAGGGACAGGGATACTGGCAATACTGATAGAAATAAAGGTTATAGAATTATATAAGAAAAACTGTTGGGATGTTATTACCCTACTGATGATACTGACAAGTGCGGCTGTCATCATTTATTTTGGAGAAGCAATCAAAAAGCACTGTCAGTAAATCTTCTATTGCTTTTGTACTTTGCAGGGCGCATATGTTGGAATTAGATGTTATTTAAATCGTACCTTAGAAAAGAAACTATTAAGCATTTTTTACTGTATACAAAATCATTCTAAAATTCCCATTCAATAATACGATTGAAAACCTCTCTGATACAGTATAATAAAGTGTCAGGGAGGTATCTCGATGAAGGAAAAATACTAATCATTGAAGATGATTTTACGATACAAACACAGCTTAAAACTCTTTTGTCTGGGAATGGATATGAAGTATTTGCAGTTACGGATTTTTCCCAAACAATAGAGCAGTTAAAAGAAGCTGCGCCACATCTGGTTATTCTGGATATAAAACTTCCGGGGAATAACGGTTTTGAAATATGCTCGGGGATTCGCACCTTTTCAGATATTCCGATTGTATTTGTAACAAGCAGTAATACAGATATGGACGAACTGAACAGCATTATGCTGGGTGGAGATGCGTTTATCACAAAGCCTTATAATCCCGCTATTCTTCTTGCTAAAATTGCTGCATTGTTAAAGAAAGCCTACCGTTCCCCTCAAACAGAAATTTATATAGAGAGAAGCTACCCTGCATTTGGAGTAGCATGATAGAGTACAAAGGACAGAAAGCAGAATTGACAAAGAATGAATTGAAAATCCTCTACTACCTTTTAAGAACGCCGGAAAAATCTGTTCCAGAAATGATATTGGGATTTTCTTTGGGACAATCAGCTTTATGTTGATGATAACGCCCTAAGTGTCAATATTACCCGTATTCGCGACAAACTGGCAGCAATCGGACTTGTAGATTTCATTAAAACAAAACACAGGCAAGGATATACATTATGAGTGGAAAACAATATTTGAAAAATCAACTCCCCGTTATTTTAATCAATTTGCTGGGTATGCTTGCCCTTGCTTTGTTCCTGATTGCAAGCGATAATCCTATCAAACAGTCCTGTTTATTTTGCAGTCTGGTCGATCCTTGTTTTATCTTTGCTGGCATTTTATTTCTCACGAAAAATATCTGAATAAATTGCTCAATATGACGGAGCTATTAGAAGAACGATATTTATTGCCGGAAATCAT
>SCPP01000715.1_pt1 | contig 15271 bp, 23 predicted proteins | sample 6106811 | NCBI WGS metagenome assembly SCPP01 (sample SAMN10720449, study PRJNA508395) | human gut metagenome | isolation source: Participant 2 stool, 15 month | host: Homo sapiens | collected 2018
TGTTCCAGTTTGCGGAAATCCAGCAACTCACTGATCAGCATCCGCATATTATGCGTGTTCCTGTATATTTTCAGTAGTTTGTTGTAGGTGGATGGGGCCACCGAACTGCTTTGCAGCAAGAGTTCTATCTGCGAAATGATCAGGTAAGCGGTGTCCGGAACTCATGCGAGATGTTTGAAAAGAACTGTAGTTTAGCCTGGTTCAGTTCCTCGATTCTCTTTTTCTTTCCGTTCAAACTCCAATGAAGTTCTGGAGCAGCAACTGCGATTGTTTGAAGCGGAAGAAGCTATAGATCAACCCGCCGCCGACCAGCACGTATAAGAGATAAAATAACGGTGTGGCATAGAGCGGGGAATGGATCGTGATGCCCATCCGGATCGTTTGCGGTTCGATCTTTGTGTCGTATTGTTTCTCACGCACGACCAGGGTGTATTTACCGGATTGAGGTTCGTGTATTGATGCTGTTGTCGGTATTGTTGATCCATTTGTTGTCGAAGCCTTCCAGCATGTATTCGTAAGCCGTCTCTTTCAACGTATTGATATAGTTGTTCGAGTTGAACGAGATGATGAGGTTGTTCTGATTGTGGTTCAACTCTATTTCCTGCGTATAAGGCAAAGCGTCGGAGAGAACCCGAGAACGGTCGGAAGGATTTACTTTAATTCATTATTGATATACAATCGGAGAAATATAACCGGTAGTCTTTGCAGGCCGGAACAAGTCCTGTTCGAAGAACGTACTTAAACCGTCTATTCCTCCGACAAAGATTTCGCCATTCGGGCTGACCAGCAGTCCGCATCCTTTTGTTGATCCGGAAACAGGAAGTGCGGCCCAGTTCTACCACCTTTAAATAACTGTTGTTCCGGATCCAGGAAAGAGAGTCCTTTATCACCGGATATGATCAGGTAACCTTGTATCGACTCTTTGATGTCGTAGCAATAGTTGCTCAGGATCATACTGTTTTCGGTAGTATATCCACTGAAAGTATGGTTCTTCTCATCATACAGATAGAGTCCGGCTCCGAGCGTTCCGAAGAAGATACGTCCTTTTTGTCTTCATAGATGGCAGATACCGGCTGGTTTCCCAATCCGTTTTCGCCGCAACGAAAGACTGTCCTGTCTTCCTGGTTATTCAGGTTGATCTTGTTGATGACTCTTCCTGTTGTTATCCATATATAATCCTGCGAGTCGATCAGGAAACAATGATTACCGTATTGCTTGCCTCCGTCGAAAGTCTGGGTGATCTTTTCGGTATCGAGATCCATTTTGACGCATCCCCATTGCGTCAGGAGTACCAGGTATTTGTCTTTCCAGATGGCCATCTGATTGATACGGTCGCCGGCTTTACGGCATACGAAGGGTCTTCGAAATAAGGATTCCGGAACCGTTTCTTTGGGATATCGAATATGGATAGTCCGCCGGTGTGGGTACCGATGTAAGCTTATTGCGGTTGGCACTGTAGGCAATAGATTTCAGATTGTCATGGGCGATAGAGTTTCTGTCGGGATCGGCCATGAAATAGGTAAATGTTTTCTTTTTACGGTCGAAAAGGTTCAGTCCGCCGCCTTCGGTGCAGATCCAGATATTATCGTCTTTATCTTCCGTCATATGCCGACAAAGGGAAACTGATGCAGTCTTTCCTTGTTTTGTCTGCCGTATAAATCGTGAAAATCCATTTCAGGATTGAAATAGTGGACGCCACCGTAATAAGTACCCAACCAGATGCTTCCCTGCCGGTCTTTGTAAACCGGGAAAACGGAGGAGTGGGCGAGGCTTCCGGGAAGGTTGTCGCGGGTATATACCTGGAAATGATCGTTATAGGGATTATATTTGTTTAGTCCGGTGAAGATCCAAAGGTTACCGGAGTTGTCTTCAACGATTCCCCTTACCTGGTTGCTGGATATATTGTTATCGTTGTGCGGATCGAAGCGGAAGCGTTTGAAATTACCCGACGGTTCGCGTTTGTAAAGTCCGTTCATGCGGGCGGATATCCATAGGTTCCTATGTGAATCTTCGTATAAGGCATAAATATCTTCACTGGGAATGATATAGGCAAGGGGTTTGTCTTCCCTTTCATATATAATCCGGAATTGTCCCTATCCAGCAGCGTTTTTGGGAATCGACCATGATACAGGTTGCATGTTGGTTGGAGAGTTCCAGTTTGAAGCGGAAATGAAGTTTTTCCGTCTGTGTATCCCAGACAAAGATAGAATCGGACGCGTTCACCCAAAGTTGTTCGCCGCTGAAAGCGATCGCATTCACCCATGCTTGTTTCAGGCAGGTAAACTGCTGGGAACGCAGGTTATATCGTACCAACGAATTATCCGAGTTGAAATAAATATTCCCTTGGTTGTCTCCGGTTATGAAGTCGATGCTGTTACCAACGGTTGTTTCTTTCCCGTTCTCATTCTTTAATGTCGGTTTATGTGAGGTTACGTGAACACCGTCGAAAACGCTTAGCCCTTCTTCCGTCCCGAACCACATACGGCTACAGTTCATCCTGATAGATAGACATGACAGAAAGTTGCGAAAGTCCTTCTTCATCCCGATATGTTTGAAATAGATAGGAAGGCGTAAGACAAGATATGCAGAAATATGAAAAGGATGATTGATTTTCTCATGGCTTTTACATTATTTGAAGGCGAAGATAATGATAAATTCTGAAACAGCTTTACGTATCAGGTCATATAAAATAGTATCTTTGTAAATCAATGTAACCAATAAACTATTACATATTATGAAAGCAGATTTCAATTATGATGAATTCCCGGGTCGTTTTGCCCATTGTCTCAACGAGAAATGCGTGCGTCGTGATACCTGCCTTCGGCATCAGGTGTGGCTTCGTGTTCCTCAAACGCGCGGAGGTGTATATATTATCAATCCGGCCACCTTTGCATCTCACCGGCGAAGAGTGTCCTTTCTTCCTGCTCGACCAACCGCAGCGGTTCGCCAGAGGCATAACCTGCCTGTTCGATGATATCCCTTTGCGAAAAGCCGAGACAATCAAATCACAGCTTATTGCCCATCTGGGACGTAATACCTATTACCGCTGTAAACAAAGAAGCGCCTGGTCAGGCCGAAGAGCAGGCATATATCAAAAGCTGTTCCTTGCCCAAGGCATTACCGAAGAGCCGCAATATGACGAATATATGGAGTATTATGATTTGGATAGAGATTGATTCATAGTCTGTTACGGACTACTGAATGATCTATCCGTATAGATGCAGAAATATCATATATTGTGATACTCAATTCTCATATATTATACGAATGTTGTATCATAATATATGAGAATATGGTATCCTAATATAAGATACAGAAGTTGTCTGGTTGCGGAATGAAAACAGGTGCGCTTACATTCTCCGAAAGACCGGATTTCTTGGATTTTTGTGCTTGAAAATGGAAAAAGCCGTAATAGTATGGATTTTTTGCTTCCGATAAATAATAATATTAATGTACGCGCATGTACATTATATATAAGACCTTTAATATTTCTCTAACGGATTAAAGACGGAGATGAATGTGTAGCTATTGAATTATAAAACGTGAAGTGCGAAAAGGACTGACTAATTTAAAGGTTCCTTTTTCTAGTCACAAAATTACAACAATCTTTTAACCACCACTCTTTTCTCTATATTTTTTCTTTCTCTATATCCTTTCTTATCAACAGAATAACAAAGTTAGTACAAAATTCGACCTTTCCGGTATGAACTCAAATCATACACCCAAAATGACGAGAAAGGAACGTTTAAACTCGTCATTTAACATTTGGCAGTCTCTGAACGGATCCGTGAAATGGACTTTTTATAACACTATTATTAATATTAAATTTATTGATTATGAACAAAAGTTTTCTACTTTACTAGCTTGTGCGCTGGTTGCAGGATCTTTTCGTTTGTTACTAATGCAACAAATGAGATTCCTTACCGTACACAAGCTGTTTTGTCTGAACAATTTGATGCCTGTCTGACAGGTGTTAAGGCTATTAATCCGGACTATTATTATCAGTTGCAGGTTAATGCAAGTGGCTCTGGTCAGGCTGAAGGTAAATTTGTTGAGGGAGATTTGGCCAAAGCACAAGTCCTGGTTCAAGTACGCGATTATCAGACAGGTAATCTGACCTTGAAGGTAATGGATATCGAAAAGCTCCTCTTACAGGTTCTTTGTGGAGAATTGAAGTAAAAGACAAAGGCCTTCGTGGTAAGGAATATGTCTTTGTAAACAGAGAAACCGGTTATACAATCAATTATGATTGTGCGGATGCGGTTACATTAACTAGTGCAAATGCTAATGTTAATGACAAAGATGCGACTATCATCAAAGACGACAATCTTCGTTGGAATGGTATTCGGATGATGTTTCACCTGCCATTTTCGCCCGAAGAAAGTATGGTCTTATACACATGAAGGCAGTATGGTTATGGGTTTGATGGCTAATAGCTCTAACGATGTTGTTGCTGTGAAAATCAACAAAGATTTATTGGAAGACGAAATGACCAACATCAACTTCCTTTACATTGACAGTTCGTACTGCCGGTGCAAAGGTGTTGACTGCTGATGATATCAATTCAATGATCGATGCAGAAGGTTCATGGCAGAACAGAGACAGCAAGAACGAAGCTATCTTCAAAGCTACAGGTCTGATCAATGCTCCGGCTGCTATCACAGGCGAAGATTTGGTTACTGGTGCTTATCTGGCTAAAGAAGTGGCAGATGAAGTTCCGGCTTATGCAAATTGGGATAAAGTACAACCTGATGGCAAATTCTTCGGATACAATATTCTGTTGAATAAGAAGACTACTGACAAATATTTGATGGTAGCGACTGACGAAACTCATGAATCTATTCAGAACCCATCTTTGCATGGTGGTTTGAAGGTTGTGGATGCTCCATTTGCACGTACGACTACTCATACTGCTTGGGCTTCGATGCTTTAATGGCTCGTTATATTTGGAAAGCTACTTATTATGCAACTAACGATAGCTTGGTACTGGAACCGTTGAATGCCCTGTAATAACAACAGAATTGAAACAGCAGGGAAAAATGGGCTCAGACAAAGCTGTACGATGCTACCGGTGACGAATATTATAACACAGTGAATGCCGGTACTTCAACAGGTAATAATGTAGATCTGAACGGTGAATTTGCTAGAAAGAAAGAAAACGTTCCTGTAGCCCTGACAGCAATGAATGCTACAAGTGGTATCGATAGCCGTACAGTTATTACTGTAGGTCAGCCTCAGAATGCTACAACTATGGGACATTTGGTGGTAACCTCTGCCGGTAATGCTATTGTTGCTGCCGAGAACCATACTAATCAGCCGTTCTGCTATCCGTACGCAAATATGAACGTGAAAGTGAACTTCAATAACACTTATTTTGCCTATATTGAACCGTACAACTCAGGCAACAGGTATCTATTATCTGCAACTTTCAACTACTAAGACTAACAGTTCTTTAGATGAAAAACGTTTGAATGGTTCTTATCTGGTTGCTGATTATGCAGGACACTATCGGTACGATGTTTGGGAAGCTGAACAGAACTTTGCTCACATGCCTGCAACACAGTGGGTTGTTGAACAATTGGGTTGCCCGGAAGGTGGAAACCGTTGGGTGAAGATCACAAACCGTGAATTTGCATCTCAGGCATTTATGGGTCAGTTGTATACTGCCGGAAAGAATGCAGAAGGCAAAGAATTGGTGTATATCATCAACCATAACTACCAGGGCTTGCGCGGTCATAACAATGTGGCAACTCTGGCTACAAACAATGCATTGAACTGTGCTGACACATTGATTTTCGCCGCTGTTGAAAATCCGACAATCGGCTATCTGAATATTGCTGATGATGTATTGAGAGAAAACAAATATGCTTTCAACCTGATCGAAAAAGACTTTAGTAATCAGTTCCTGTCTGCTAACGATGTAATTGAAAACTTACGTTTGTCTACTACAGCTACAAACTTTGAATTCTTCCGCGTTGCAGCTCCTGCATTCGGTTATAAAGTTGGTGGTGGTACTATCGGTGAAAAATATCTGTACAAAGTAAAAGTAAGCGATGCCAACAAGATTGATAACGATCATGTTTGGTTGCATACGATAACAACCACAAATTTGTGGATTGCTTCTGAAAATGATATCAATGCAGGTATAGACGGTTTGAAATGGGCTACATTCGCATTCAAAGAAAACAGCGAAAACGAAGGTGTTGATTGCTATACTTTAGTTCATCACGAACTGGCAACGGTAGATCATGATCAGACTGCTTATCAGCCGGTAGGCGTTCTGTCAAAAGAACTTCAGACTGCTCATACAAAAGCTATCGATCTGTGCCAGAGAGAATACGATGTATTCGATATTATTCTGATGCAAGACCTCTGTACATGAATATGCGTGGTGATGCTGTCGTTGGCGACAAATATGCAAGCTATATCAACAGCGAAGAAAAACTGCATGAAGTTTACTCACACGAAGACTGCTGGTAACTTGTTTGAAGCTTGCTTGCTGAAGGTTTACTGAACTATCTGATATCGAAACGCTGGTCTGATGCCGTAGCAGAAAGAATGCAGCTTTGTATGTAGACGAAGTAGCAGCTGCTGTAGATTCTCGTATGCCTCAGTATATGTTTGTTATCAGACCTGATAGCGCAGTTGCTTATACTTGGTGTTCACAACACGGAATCAATTCAACTTGCGAACATTCTGCTCCTTACAAAGGCTATGTAGCAGGTGAATTCCTGGTTAACTTGAATGACTCTATTCACGCTTCTATCAACAAACTGACAGATGCAAGCAAATTCCATAGCGATAACTATACAAGACTTGCTTTCGTAGAAGCTATCCACCAGGGTGATTTCTGTATGTTCTGAAAGTCGTATACAATCGCAAGATCAGCGCTGCTGATCCTGCAACGGAAAGGATGTATGTAGTTCCTACTATCTGGCTGCTGATCAGGAAGGTATTGTTTACGATAAGATCGCTCTTGACGGTGCAACAACAACGTAGCTTGCTATCCGTTATGTAGGTGATACAGAAGAAGACGGCATCATGCTTGAATCTTACGACGTAGCAATGGCTGAAGCTGATAAGTCAGAAGCCGGTATCGGTTCTTTCACTGGTGCTTGGGTTACTTTGAACGGAACAGGTGTTCCTGTATTAGGCAAGTTCCATAATGAAAACGGAAACCACGATACTGACGATTCAGTTGGTGGAGGAAATAGTGCTCCGGTAAAGACTTTAGCCAGGTTATCAACCAGGCTGCTGTATTCGCCCGAATGCAACTGAAGGTCCTGCAACAGATACAGAAGAAGTTGAAGTTGCTACTATCAAAGTTTCAGGAAATGGTTCTGTTACTGTAATAGGTGCAGAAGGCAAGACAGTTACTATCAGCAACGTCCTTGGCCAGACAATTGCTAACACAGTGGTTACTTCTAACGAAGCTACAATCTCAACTCCTGCAGGTGTAGTATTTGTAGCTGTAGAAGGTGAAGCAGCTGTAAAAGCAATCGTTAAATAAGAAATTATTTATAATCAAATAATTCTAATAGAGTATCACGCAGCGCAATAGCGTTAATTACCCTGTGACAGGTGAACAAGTGATATTTATTAATACTAAAGTAATGAAATAAAGTTCTTCTGTTCTACCTCTGTGAAGAGTGAAAACAGACAAAAAAAGCAAGCCCCGGGGATTCGTCTTCCGGGGCTTTGTGTGTTTATCGAAGTTCTCTGTCGGGAAAGGAGATATCAGGTATGCCCCCAGAGGGCGCTTTTCTTTGTTTATGATAAAGCAGCTTTCCGTAAATAATCCTTTGTAATGAATTGTCTCCCTGTATTTGTTTATCTTTGCACGAAATAAGACAGTAAACACTATATGACGAAAGATATAACACCCGAATAAGTGCTTGGTGACCTGCGTTATCTGCAATTGCTGGCACGTAGTTTCCCGACAGTTGCGGATGCCAGTACAGAGATCATTAACCTGGAGGCGATCCTGAACTTACCGAAAGGTACGGAGCATTTCCTGTCTGATATTCACGGAGAACATCAGGCGTTCAATCATGTGCTGAAAATGCCTCCGGTGCGATCAAACGTAAAGTGAATGAGATATTCAGCAATACATTGCGCGATTACGAGAAGAAAGAACTCTGTACGCTGATCTATTACCCGGAACAGAAACTGGAACTGGTCAGCTCGAAGGAACCCGATCTGGACGACTGGTATCTGATCACCTTGAACCAACTGGTGAGGGTGTGCCGTAATGTATCGTCCAAATATACCCGCTCGAAAGTGCGCAAGGCATTACCGAAAGAGTTCTCCTATATCATCCAGGAGCTGTTGCATGAGTCGTCGGTCGAGCCGAATAAGTCGGCCTATGTGCCAGATCATCAAAACGATCATCTCGACCGGGCGGGCAAACGATTTCATTATCGCCATGTGTAACCTGATACAGCGGCTGACGATCGACCTGCTGCATGTTATCGGCGATATCTACGATCGTGGCCCGGGAGCACATATCATTATGGATACCCTTTGCGACTACCATCATTTCGATATCCAGTGGGGCAACCACGATGTCCTGTGGATGGGGGCGGCCTCGGGCAACCTGGGGAGCATCGCCAATGTGATCCGCATGTGCCTCCGTTTCGGTAACCTGGCAACCCTGGAGGATGGCTATGGCATCAACCTGCTACCTCTGGCTACCTTTGCAATGGATATTTATGGCGACGATCCCTGCGAATTGTTCATGCCGAAGACTAATGGGGCCGACTCGGCTTTCGACGAAAAGACGATCCGCCTGATCTCGCAGATGCACAAGGCGATCACCATCATCCAGTTCAAGCTGGAAGGGGATATTATCCGCCGCCGCCCGAATTCGATATGGACGACCGCCTGCTGTTACACCATATCGACCTGAAACGCGGATAATCCATCTGGACGGGAAAGAATATGAACTGAAAGACAAAACTGGCCTACCATCAACCCGAAAGACCCGTACGCGCTGTCTATAGAGGAGGAAGACCTGATGCACCGCATGCTCCACTCGTTCGAATGCAGCGAGAAGCTGAAGAAACATATGCGTTGTTTCTTCCGGCATGGGGGAATGTATCAGGTTTGTAATTCCAATTTACTGTTTCATGCCTCTGTCCCAATGAACGCCGACGGAACGTTGAAGAACATTTGTATCGAAGGGCAGGAATACAAGGGTAAGGCTTTGCTGGATAAGGTCGACCAGTTGATCCGTACCGCTTATTTCGATTCGGAAGGCTCTCCGGAGAAGGACTTTGCCCTCGATTACATCTGGTATCTTTGGGGAGGAAAAGACTCTCCTTTGTTCGACAAGAGCAAGATGGCAACCTTCGAACGGGCTTTTATCGACGACAAGGCGGTGCAGAAGGAAGACAAAGGGGCGTATTATACCCTGCGTGAAGAAGAAAAGGTATGCGATATGATACTGGACGAGTTCGGGGTGACCGGGCCTCACCGCCATATTATCAACGGTCATGTGCCTGTCCGCTCCATCGGGAGAAAACCCGATCAAGGCAAACGGCAAGTTGCTGGTTATCGACGGCGGTTTCTCCAGACCTTACCATCCCGAGACCGGTATTGCCGGTTATACGCTGGTTTATCATTCCCGCGGTTTCCAGTTGGTACAGCACGAACCGTTCCTGTCTACCGACCAGGCGATTAAGGAAGGCCGTGATATTCGTTCCACCACGATTGTGGTCGAGTTGAGCTCTCACCGCCAGATGGTGAAAGATACCGATAAAGGCGCCGACCTGCAACGCCAGATTCATGACCTGGAAAAGTTGCTGTATGCCTACCGTAATGGGTTTATTAAAGAGAAGGAACGGAGTGAGTATTGAATATAGAAATAATTGAACCTACTTTCGCTTGATGGAAAAGTAACCAAAATTAAGGCTTAACCGGCTTCACTGCTCCGGTGAAAGACTTCGCTGAAAATCCGAAACTCGCTTCGCTCAGACAACGGATTTTTTAACCGCTTCGTCTTTCCCCCTTCGCGGACGTTCACCCGCTTAGGCCTTTCAAGGAAGCTGTGCTTCCTCTTAGGATGGCCGATACCGGTACTTATAAAACAAAACTTTCGGATTTAACAGGTAGTATCGGCAATCTTAAGAGAACGCAAAGCGTTCTATGAAAGGCCTCATCTGGTGAGCGTAAAGCGAAGCATCCGTAGAGAGCGCCCGGAGGCTGTGCTGTTTGAGCGAAGCGAGTTCACAACGACAGCGAACGCAGGATGCTGGTAGCGAGGCAGATGCAGCCTTGATCTTTTGGTTACTTTTCTATCAAGAGAAAAATAACATTCAAATTTGTTAAGATGTGAAACTCTCGAATAGGATAATAACTAAATAGAAATGTTTAAACAAATCGCTTTACCATACTTCCTCTTGCCGCTTCTCCTGGCTTTTTATGGGAGGCCTGGTATACGGTGCCGTTTCCATCCCGCTGGAGAGCGTGATCGATATCCTTCTGGGGAAAGACGTGGTACTCGCCTGGCAGAATATCATCCTGCAATCCCGTTTCCCGCAGGCGGTTACGGCTTTGCTTGCCGGAGCCTCGCTGGCTACCAGCGGCCTGTTATTGCAGACTCTGTTCCGTAACCCGTTGGCAGGCCCTTCCATCCTGGGGATCAGCGACGGGGCAAACCTGGGAGTTGCGGCCAGCATGCTCTATTTCGGCGGGACGCTCAGTATGGTGACGGAGTTGCCCATCAGCGGCTACCTGGCGGTTATTATCGCTGCCTTTGCCGGAGCCGCCTGTATCCTGGGACTGATCATCTGGTTTTCTGCAAAGGTGAAGAGCAATGTCATGCTGCTGATCATCGGTATCATGATCGGTTACCTGGCCTCTTCCCTGATCTCCGTCCTGAATTACTATGCCTCGACGGATAAGGTGCACGCCTTTGTCATGTGGGTGGCAATTTCTCCGGCGTATCGCTGATGCAACTGCCTTATTTCCTCCTGTTCACGTTGACCGGACTGCTGCTGGCAATCCTCTTGATAAAGCCGTTGAACGCCCTGCTGCTGGGCGAAATGTACGCGGCCAACCTGGGGATCAAGATCAAGCGGGTACGTATTGCCATCCCTGTTCTGTACCGGTTTACTGACGGCTACGACGACCGCTTTCTGTGGCCCGATCTCCTTCATCGGACTTGCCGTGCCGCATATCGCCCGTCTGATGCTGGGTTCGTCCAACCATAAGATGCTGGTGCCCGTCACGATGCTTGCCGGTTCCTGTATCGCCCTGTTGTGTAATATACTGATGGTGATGCCCGGAACCAATAATATACTCCCGTTGAATGCCATGCTGGGTGCGCCGGTCATTATTTATGTGATTGTGAATCGTAAAATATCCAATACTTCGACTGATGAATATGCAAGAACCTGTAATAGAAGCCAGCCGCCTCAGTATTGGCTACCTGCTGAAAGGCGGAAGCGCAAGGTCATCCACGACGACCTGAACCTGCGCCTGCAACCGGGCGAAGTCACCTGCCTTCTTGGGCTCAACGGCGCCGGAAAGTCAACGCTGCTGCGCACCCTCTGCGGTTTCCAGCCTCCCTTGAGGCGAGATCCGCCTGATGGGAAAACCGTTGTCTTCCTACTCTCAAAGCAACTTTTCACTGACGGTAGGTGTTGTACTGACGGAAAAGACGAATGCGGGCGGCATCACCGTTTACGAACTGGTGTCTTTGGGCCGTCATCCGTACACCGTTTCTTCGGACAGTTGAAGAAAACCGATAGGGAGATTATCGAACAATCGCTGACGGCAGCCGGCATTGCCCATAAAGCACAAAACTACGTATCCGAACTGAGCGACGGTGAACGGCGAAAGCCATGATCGCCAAAGCCCTGGCACAACAATGCCCGATCATCCTGCTGGACGAGCCGACGGCTTTCCTCGACGTTACCAGCCGGATCGAGACCATGGTGTTGCTGCATAAACTGGCCGTAGAACAACATAAAGCGATTCTGCTCTCCACCGACCTCGACCTGGCGATCCAGATGGGCGATTGCCTCTGGCTACAGGAAAAGGCCGTCCGATGGCGTGCGGTACGCCCGAAGACCTGATCCTGAGCGGCGCCTTCGAGTCTTTCTTCGGAAAGAAGGGTTGTTTTCGATCCGTCAACCGGAAAACTGAATACGAAGGCACCCGTCGAACCGATAGGAGTGGAGGGCGACTTCTTTGTTTCCTATTGGGTAGGCAATGCTATGATCCGTAACGGCTTCCGTCCTTCGGCAGTGAAAGACGGACAGTTCAATATCAACTGCCTCGACGCCCGTCATCTGTCGCTGACCCTGCCGGAGGCGAGGTGAAGGTATTATCCGGGGTGGCGGCACTGGTCGAAACGGTAGGCGGCACTGGCCGGGACGGTAAGGGCGGGTTCGCACCCCGGTGGTGCTGACTGCCTCATCGGGATGGTGTTGACTGCCTCATCCCGGTGGTGTTGGCTACCTCATCCCGGTGGTGTGAATAGCATCATCCCGATGGTGCACTACCGGAACAACAGGGGCTATCCTGCCCTTACCGGAGAGGGATACCGGACGGCATAAGGGGAGGGAGTAAGCATCGCTTTCCGGGGCATACGATTAATGAAGAACGAAAGTATAACAAGATAAGTGTAGATGAATTATGGCAAATGAAATAATCGGACGGCTGGAGAACGAGAAAGTGAGCCGCCTGCTGTTGCAGTATGCTATCCCGGCGGTGATCGGGACGATGGTAAATGCTTTGTATAATATTGTAGACCGTGTCTTTATCGGTCAGGAGTCGGTGCGCTGGCTATTGCCGGACTGACGCTGACCTTCCCGATCCTGCTCTTCTTGCAGGCATTCGGTATGCTGGTGGGGGCAGGTGCGGCTACCCGTGTCTCCATCCATCTGGGGCGGAAAGCAAACGAGATGGCGGAAAAGGTCCTGGGAAATGCTTTACGCTGACATTCATTATTACGATCATCACGGTCGTCCCCTGTATGATCTGGATGGAAGACCTCCTGCTGGCCTTTGGCGGAAGCGAACAAACGATTCCTTATGCCAAAGACTACCTGAATATTGTGGTCCCCGGAACGATCCTGACTTCGCTCAGCTTTGGTTTCAACGCTGTCATGCGTGCATCCGGCTATCGAAGAAGGCCATGTTTACCATGCTGATCGGAGCGATAGCCAACGTGATACTCGACCCGATTTTATCTTCTGGCTGGATATGGGTATCCGGGGGCGGCTATTGCAACGATCATCTCCATGCTGCTCAGTACCCTGTTCGTCATGAACCATTTTATTCAGAAAGACAGCATTGTCCGTTTCCATAAAGGTACTTTCAAACTGGAACGCCATGTGGTATGGAATATCCTGACGATCGGTGTTTCGCCTTTCGCCATGCAGTTGGCGGGCAGCTTGGTTGTCGTTATCAGAACTACGCCTTGAAACAATATGGCGGCGACCTGGCTTTGGGCAACGGTATCATCACCAGCGTCGGGATGCTTCTGGTGATGTTGATTATCGGTATTGGGCAGGGGATGCAGCCGATCGTCGGCTTCAACTACGGGGCCGGTCAACATAAGCGTGTGCAGGATACCTTGTGGCTGGTGATTATCACATCGACTGTTATTATGGGGATCGGTTGTCTGTGCAGTGTCCTGTTTCCGGAAATAATAGCCCGAGCCTTTACCAACGACCCCGAACTGATTGAGGTAACGGCAAACGGTTTGCGCATCAGCCTGCTCGTTTTCGTGGTGGTCGGTTCCGCAGATTTCCATCAGCCAGTTTTTCCAGAGTATCGGTATTGCCTGGAAAGCGATGTTTCTGAGTCTGAGCCGTCAGTGTCTTTTCCTGATTCCTGCCCTTTTGACATTCCCGCATGTGTGGGGACTGGACGGGGTGTGGTACGCTTCGCCGTTTTCAGACTTCATTGCGGCCGTAACTGCCTGGGGTTTCCTGTGGTACCATGTTAAAAACATAAAAAGTAAGGGGATAAATTGAACTTACCGGCACGTTATTTGTCTATATATACAAAAAGAGATATATTTGACGCGGATGGCCTGGCTAAGAAAAATGTACATTGATGTTTTAATCCGCGTTATCCGTATCATCCGCGTCAAAAATATCTCAGTATCCGATTAACAATTAAAAAGAATAGAAGTATGAAAAGAGTATTATTATTGCTAGCTGTCCTGCTGTTTGAGTGCCGGTTCAGGGACAATGATGGCACAACAGGATAAAGCAGCCGAAAGCTGCCAAAAAGCAGAGAAAGAAGCCCGTAAAGCAGCCGAAGAAGCTGAAAATATGGCATTGTTCGAACAAGCCGTCCAGGCTCTTAACGACAAGGACTTCGTGCTCGAAGCCGATCGTGTGGAATTTAAACGCGGACGTTTTGTTTATGTCACTCCGAGTACCAACTTCGTCTCTATGGATGGCAACCGCGCAACCATCCAGTTGGCATTCAACGGAGCTTACGCAGGTCCTAACGGTATCGGTGGAATCACTGTAGAAGGAAACGCTTCGAATGTGGAAATGAAGACCGATAAGAAGGCAATATTACTTTCAGTATGATGGTACAAGGCGTAGCCGTTTCGGCAAACAATGACTTTCCGTATGGTGAAAGGTTCCAACAAATGTACGGCCACTGTCAGTCCTAACTTCAACAGCAACCGTATTTCATTTACCGGTACCCTGTATCCGACCGAACAGTCTAACGTGTTTAAGGGACGTTCCATTTAACGTAACAGATAACACAGATAACATAGATCGAGCAGATTGACGCAGATATTTTAATTAATAAATCTGTGTTCATCTGCTCGATCTATATCTGCATGCTATTGTATTTTAAACGATCACTCTGTCTGATTACTTCTTTATCTGGTCTACCGTGTGGAACAGCATGATCTGTAAAACCGGATTGGCGTCGTCATCGAGTGTTTCGATCAGTTTTTCAATTCGGCATCGCCATGTTTACCTTCGGCCTCCTGTAAAGGCGTAGACCTGGCGGGTACGTACGGCAACGTTGCTATTCTGTGTCGTGCTCCAGTTGGTGATGTGCGGATAATCGTCCATCAGCGTCCAGTATGAATTGCCCGGATAGTCGGTCATCTTGTAGATCTGGTTGTCTTTCTTGTCATAGATGTAGTAATGCTCGTCGACATACGGCTTATACGAATGGCAACGCAGGATATAGAACATCAGGTAGCGCTCGGTCTCGATCGTCGGATGCACCTGGGCAAAGTGGTGGGATATTTGCTTTGGTCGATGATACGCGGAACGACCTGC
>SCPP01001014.1_pt1 | contig 15264 bp, 29 predicted proteins | sample 6106811 | NCBI WGS metagenome assembly SCPP01 (sample SAMN10720449, study PRJNA508395) | human gut metagenome | isolation source: Participant 2 stool, 15 month | host: Homo sapiens | collected 2018
TTCAGGCAGTGAAGGAAGAGATCAAAAAGAAGATTTTAAAGTGATTAATCAGGAACTTCAAAAATTTAATCCGGAATTGGCTCAGCCCTATGATTGTGGTAGGAAATAAAGCAGACCTTGCCACCGGACGAACAAATCGGCATTTGAGAAATTTGTAACAGAGCAAGGGTATGAATTTTATCCGATTATGGCAGCTATTCGCTACGGGTAGATCCTGTGTTGAAAAGTATTGAAGAAAATTGAGTAAAGCCCGGTTCGCCATTTTGAACCGGAAGCAGCTCCTGTCAAACCGATTGATGAAATCGGAAAGCATCATGTAGAGATTACAAAACAAGGTGATATCTATGTGGTTGTGGGAGAATGGCTTCTTGCTATGATGAAACCATAGATTTTGATGATTATGAATCCTTGCAATATTTCCAGCGTGTTTTGATTCACTCCGGTGTGATTGATGCACTGCGCAATGCAGGAATTGTAGAAGGCGATACAGTAAGCCTATATGATTTGGAATTTGATTTTTTGAATAGTTGGAGAAATATGGAACGGTTATTTAATGAAGATTGTGACCCGAAACAACTGAGTCCTCTAACATTGGCATTTGTTGGAGACGCGGATTTGAATTATTTGTCAGAGAGCGTTTGGTGCCTTGCCAATTGTCCTGTTAAAGTTGCATCAAAATGCAGTTGCGCAAGTGCGTTGTCAAGCGCAAGGCTTATGGAACTACTCATGCCAATTTTAACAGAAGAAATAGCGGTTTTAAAAGGAAGAAATGCACACCCTCCATTCCCAAAAATGCGGAACCGCTTGATTACCATGCAGCCACAGGTTTTGAAGCAATGTTTGGCTATTTATATTTAAAAGCGAAATTGATAGATTACGGCATCTATTTTCAATTATTTGTGAAGAGTCGTGTTAATTTGATTGTATTGTCATACACTAACATTAATTGAAAGTAACACAAGGAACCGAATATGTGTATGTTTTTGAGGTACCTTGATTGTAAAAGAGGGTGATATGATAATGGAATTACAAAATAAAAAATATTGCAAAAATATTTTTTTGATATTTTATGTTTTACATTAGGTGGTATTTTATACGGCATCTCGGTTTCTGTATTTTCTGAACCAAACCAAATTGCTCCCGGCGGTGTAACGGGTATTTCTATCATTTTAAATTCCTTAATCCATACACCGGTTGGAATTATGGCCTTAATTTTAAATGTGCCCTTGATTATTTGGGCAATTATAGAATTAGGCTATAAGCTAGTGGTAAAACTATATTTGCGATTATTTTAACTTCGATTTCTATTGACGTAATTGCTATGTTTATTCCGCCGTATCAAAGGGACAAAATGTTAGTAGCGATTTTTGCTGGTATTACAGAAGGGCAGGATTAGCACTGATTTTTATTCGCGGTGGAACCACTGGGGAACGGATACAGCAGCAAGATTATTGGGAAGGCGTTTTCCGTATTTTCAATGGGTCGGTTAATGATGTTCATTGATTTATGCGTGGTTGTTATCTCAGCAATTGTATTTAAAGTGTGGAAAGCGCTATGTATGCGGTAATCGTTATTTTGTAGCAACACGTTTGATAGATGCTGTATTGTATGGTACAGATATTGGAACAGGTAAAATGCTGTTTATTATGTCGCAGAAAAGTCAGGAAATTTCACAGGCAATTATCAGCCAAATGTCCAGAGGTGTGACTATCTTAAAATCAAAAGGTGCTTTTATACGGGCAAAGAGGGTGATGTGTTGCTTTGTGCGGTTCGTAAATATGAGGTATATCGCTTAACACAGCTAATTAAGGAAATTGACATTGACGCTTTTATTATTATAGAGATGCGGGCCAGATTAATGGTGAAGGCTTTAAAGAAAACGGAAAAGAGGAAAAGACGCTGAAAGATATCATCAAAACAGAAAGCGAAAGGAATAGACTCTTTGTTTCTTTGCATCTTGAATGTAAAGAACTTTTTTATACAAAAGGAAATCGTTGGATTTGCGGTTCAAATCCAACGATTTTCAAAAAAGATATTGCTAACAGTTAGTTGCTGTGATTTTGATTTTTTCTGTTTTGAGCGTTTTGGTTATTTTGTTTTGTTTTGGGTTTGAGTTTGTGTGGTTGTGTTTTGTGCATCTTGAGAACGACCACAGTTTTCATGAGTTGTGTTTTTCTGTTTTGAGCGTTTTGTTTATCCATGAGAATTCACCCCTTATCAGTATTATGTCTCGTTTATCTTTGCTTTATACGAGTAAATGTTTTGGAGTTGATATTTTTGATAAATTTACCAATTGATTTTATGAACAAAATGGAACAGCTTTTACAAGACGATTATCCTGCGTTTTTAGAAAGTTATTCCAGACCATCTAAAAGGGAATCCGTTTGAATCCGCTAAAATGTACATGGGATATTTTAGAAGATAATTTACCATTTACGTTGTCACCATCTCCTTTTCGTCCCTTTCATACTATATTGAAGAGGAAGAAGCGAAAGTTGGAATGTTGCCATTGCATCATGCGGGAGCATTCTATTCTCAAGAACCTTCTGCAGCTTCTGCCGTTACTGTGCTAGATCCACAACCGGGTGAAACGGTATTAGATCTTTGTGCAGCACCCGGTGGAAAATCTACTCAAATTGCAGGTTTGTTAGCAGGAAAAGGTCTTCTTTGGTCCAATGAAATCGTTAAAAATCGTGCCAATATCTTGCTTTCCAATATAGAACGGTTGGGCGTACGGAATGCAGTGGTATCTTCGTGTCATCAGATGTTTTATGCAGCAAATTAGCTGGATTTTTGATAGGGTACTGGTAGATGCTCCATGTTCGGGGGGGGATGTTTAGACGAGATGAGCAGGCCGTTGCAGATTGGAGCTTGGAACATGTAAAAGCATGTGCGGTACGTCAAGCTGCTATCTTGGATTCTGCTGCGCAAGCGGTAAAAGAAAATGGAATTTTGGTATACTCCACTTGTACTTTTTCCAAGGAAGAAAATGAAGATACCATATCTGCTTTTTGGAACGTCATCCTGAATTTGAATTGATAAACAGCGATGTGACCTTTGGTCGCCCGGGCATTGGTTTAGAAAAACAAGACGAATTTATCCTATGGACGGGGAGACGGACACTTTGTTGCCAAATTACGCAGAGTCCAAGAGAATCAAACCATCCCAAATTATTTACTCCAAAAAAAAACAAGATGTAAAATTAGCTGAGGAACTGTTGAACTCTATTATGAAAAACCGTGGGAACATGAAATACTGCAAGTAAAAGAACAGTTTTGTTACTTCCCAACGGATTACCGCAGTTGGATGGCCTGGGGTATTGCGTGCGGGAGTTCCGTTGGGTGAAGGAAAGACCAATCGAATTGAACCGGCACATGGCTTGTTTATGGCAGTATAACCTGAAGAACTGCATCAAGTACTTTCCTTTGCCAATGATGACCCGGCACTCAAACAATTTTAAAAGGGGAAGAAATTGCAGTACCCAATCATTTAAAAGGATTTACAGGAATTGCAGTAGAAGGTGTATTAACCGGATTTGGTAAATGTTCTGCGGGACGCTTAAAAATAGATATCCAAAAGGATTGAGAAATTTTAGCTATATTTACTATATTTTTCACTACCGCTTGAAAGTGCAGTCATTTGGTGGTACAATAAAATAGAATAAAGTGAAAGAAGGTCTTTCCCAATGCAGGAAATTAAAGTTGAACTTACAAAACAACCAAAGGCAAAACCAACAGATGAAACAAAACTTGGTTTTGGTTCTATTTTTACAGACCATATGTTTATCATGAATTATGATGAAGGTCAAGGCTGGCATGATGCTCGTATTGTCCCTTACGGACCAATTGAATTGGATCCTTCCGCTATGTGTTTGCACTATGGACAAACTGTATTTGAGGGTATGAAAGCATACCGTGCCAAAGACGGTCGTGTGTTGTTATTCCGTCCTGAGAAAATATGGCACGCCTAAATAAGTCCAACGAGCGTTTGTGTATTCAAAAATAGATGAAGCGTTTGCGTTAAAATGCATTGAAAAATTGGTATCTATTGAAAAGACTGGATTCCAACCGCAGAAGGTACTTCCTTATATATTCGTCCCTTTATTTTTGCTACAGACGCCCATGTTGGTGTGCATCCGGAAATCATCTTATGTTTATGGTGATTTGTTCTCCGGTTGGTGCTTATTATCCGGAAGGTTTAGATCCGGTTAAAATTTACGTAGAAAGCAAATATGTACGCGCTGTGAGAGGCGGTATGGGCTATGCAAAACAGGTGGTAACTATGCAGCTTCTTTAAAAGGCACAAGATGAAGCAGAAGAACAAAATTATACTCAGGTTCTATGGTTGGATGGTGTAGAGCGTAAATATGTAGAAGAAGTAGGTACCATGAACGTATTCTTTGTGATTGGTGATGAGGTTGTAACTCCTGCCCTCCAAGGCTCTATTTTACCAGGTGTTACCAGAATGTCTGCCATCGAGATTTTAAAATCTTGGGATTGAATGTATCCGAACGTCCGATTGAGATTCAGGAAATTTATGATGCTTATCAAAACGGACAGCTCAAAGAAGCTTTTGGAACAGGAACAGCTGCTGTTATTTCTCCAATTGGCCAGTTAAAATGGGATGACCACGTAATGGAGATTAACAACGGAAAAATCGGTGATATTTCACAACGTTTATATGATACTTTAACAGGCATTCAATGGGGTGATATTGAAGATACCATGCATTGGACCGTAGAAGTCAAATAAAGCCCGTTTAATCCTAAAGGTGGCAGCAGAGCTGTCACCTTTTATTGTAGAGGTATGTTATTATGAGAGTATTGACATTCACAGTACCAAAGAATGGGAACAATCAAAACTAAAAAGTGTTTTAAGGGGATACTGCAATTTATCCGCCAGACTGCTTACAAAGCAAAACGTGTTAAAATGGGGTTGACTATCAACGGAAAACACGGGAGAGCCAATGATTTGTTAAAGACAGGAGATGTGGTATGCGTTAATTTGCCTGATATTGAAAAGATATTGAAGCGGTTCCTCTGCCGCTTTCTATTGTGTACGAAGATGACGACATCATTGTGATCAATAAAGATTGAGTATGCCTATTTATCCAACAGCAGGTCATGATAGAGATAGTTTGGCAAACGCTTTGTTTTATTACTATCAAACCAAAGGTATGAAATTGGGATTTCACCCGTATATCGTTTGGATAAGGATACGTCGGGTTTGATTGTAATAGCAAAACATGGCTATGCAGCAGCGATACTTAGCAAATCTATTGAAAAGAGTATACGGCTATTTGCGAAGGTGTGTTACAAGGAGAAGGAACCATAGATGCTCCAATTCGATTGAAGAAGGCTATACTATTCAGCGAGAAATTGCCAGGACGGTCAGCATGCGGTTACTCATTGGAAAGCGGTCGGAGGACCAATCATCATACTTTGCTGCAGATTCGTTTGGAAACAGGGAGGACACATCAAATTCGTGTTCATTTTTCCCATATAGGTCATCCTCTTGCAGGTGACGATATGTATGGCGGTCATTTGAATTGCATTGGCAGACAAGCACTGTGCTGTTCTAAAGTGTTATTTGTGCATCCCGTAACCGGTCATCGGATAGAGTTGACTTGTCCGCCACAGGACGATATGATGGCGTTGATTCAGTAACAGATTCTGCATTTATCTTGAATATAAATATAGTAAAGATAATGTTTTTATGTCAAAAATAAATTCTAATTTTCAATTTTATATATAAAGGTTTTCTATTTTTCTTTTTATGCTACACTTATAGAGTAAAGGAGGACAGTATTTGTTTACATTAATATGCCAACATTTATATGGGGAGCAAATAGGTGAATATGCTGTTTCTCAAAGCATAAAAGAGTGGAATCAAAACGCTTTTATGGGGTGTGCAAGGGTATGAATTTTTAATCTTTCATCGTTTCTTGTTTTGGCAGTCGGGTATTATGTTAAAATCTTATACAGAACGGTTTGCTAGTTTGAGCTATCCACCATTTTGAAAGCCATTGACGACTATCGTCAGAAAAGATACTCCTGTCTTGCGTTGTTATCGTTTAGGATTGGAATGCCGCGCTTTGCTCAAAGAAGAAACAGAGCCTTTTATTCAATATGGATTGTATATGCTCAAACAAGCGCACCCAAAAGAGCAAGAACTGTCGCTGAGAAATAAAATAGAAACTTCTTTGGATATTATTATGCTGCGCTATCTAACAGGACAATTGCCCATAGAGTTTGATATGAAGCAAATATTTCCGAAAGATGAGACAGTACAGCTTGAGATAGCATCATTATATTGCTATTTGCTAAATATTTTATTTGATGAAAAACAAGAACTGTCTGTTTTGTTACAGGCAACGGAAGATGCAAGAAAACTTGTGGAATGCTCAACGATCGTTCTACGCTGAAAAAGCTTTTGAACGTATGGAACGAGGGAAAGAGTACAAAAGGCGACTATCCAGTTATTTCAGAGGTATCAATGAAGGCGATGCTTACGATTATGCCAATACGTATCACGCCAGTGGCAATGGCCAATGGAAGATACCACTAGCCGTACAGACAGTTATATGGATTTGTTTGAGTCGGCAGTTGAGCAGTCCAAACATTTATTAATGAATCAGAAAAGGAGTTATAACATTATGAAAAGAATTCCAAGTTTTTGCGTAGACCATACAAAATTACAACCGGGTATTTATATTTCCAGAATTGATGATGATATTGTTACTTATGATATTCGCATGAAAAACCGAATGTTATCCGTTTTACCAACTGCTTCCATGCATACCATTGAGCATTTATTTGCTACTATTTCCCGCAATTCTGAGTTTGAACATAAAATCATTTATTTTGGTCCTATGGGTTGCAGAACCGGTTTCTACTTTTGGTAAGAGATATGAAACCGGAAGATGCGATTGCGTTAATTCAAAGAATTATGGAAGATATTGCTAATTATGAAGGAGAAATTCCGGGAAATACAGCAGTAGAATGTGGAAATTATTTGGAACATGATTTAGAAGATGCAAAATCAAGCAAAAGAGTTCCTTCCTTATATTGCAAATTGGACAGTAGAACAATTGAAATATGAATAATTTATAAGCAAAGTTCACATAATTTTCTAATCGTTCGGAAAAAGGTTGCAAATTTGTAATTTTATAGTAGTATACACAAAGAAAGATTACACGAATGTAACAATTTTGTTCGTAACGAGAGGAAGATTCACTATTAAACTTTTCAGTTTAAACGTTCTGAATCCAATCAAGGGAGAATGGAACATAGCTTAAGACTGGAACGAATGCGTCAAATTTGGAAAGGTATTTGCCAATCCATGTTTCAACTAACAAAAAATTATATTCTGCAACCATTCAGAAAGTACTTGCTCATTTTGTAGCACAAGCAGAGTGTGTTGCACAGGAACTCAACATACAGACAATTTTCATAAGAAATTAAAAATATGCATTGCATGTAATTGCTCCGGTTATGGGAGTTGCAGCTTTAACTGTTTCTTTTGGTTTTGCTATGCAATCTGTAACGGTATCAGTGCATCCGCACAAGAAAGACAAGTTGTTTACGGAGAACCGTTTGAAGTAATGCATCAGTTTATGGCTGAAAATGCTTCAGATACTTTAATCATACCATCAAAACAAATGTCATCTTCTGCTTCATCATCAGAAACAACAAAACTTACCACAATAAGAACAGATGCGTTGGCTGAAAAAGTACCGGTACTTACAAAGAGGCTGCTGGCCTTTATGTAAACGGTAATTTTATTGGAGCTGTTGAAAATGCTGCTGATTTAGATCATATGTTGCAAGATTTTTTGAATAATAATGCACCTGAAACCTATGAATCGATTTCGTTTGCAGATGATATTCAAACAAAAACAGATCTTTATCCTGTATCTAGCATAGAATCAGCTGATTCTATTAAAGCGCAATTAACAGGTCTTTCCAATAAGCCTATGGGTTATACAGTTGCTGAAGGAGATACATGGGATTCTTTGGCTGAAAAATTTGGCACCACTGCTAATGAATTGAAAGCGTTAAATCCAAATATATCTTCTCCGCTGAAAAACGGCGATAAATTAAGTGTGATTGTGAAGAAATCTATTTTGAATATTTCTGTTGTAAAGAAGAAACATATGAAAAGATGTTGAATTTGAAACAGAAGTGCAAGCAGATGATACAAAATACAACACTTATTCCAACGTGGTTACAGAAGGCGAGAACGGTAAAGCAACATGTGTTGATACTGTAACTTATATCAACGGCAAAGAAGCAGAACGTTCTAATGTTTCTACTACTGTAACACAAGAACCTGTGACAAAAGTGATAATTGAAGGTACAAAACTCTCCGAACGGCAGTGTGCCGGGCGAAAGCAGTGGTACATTAACTTGGCCGGTTCCAACTGTTCATACCATTAGCAGTCCATTTTCTTTCAGATGGGGTACACACCACAACGGTATTGATATTGCGAATGGAAATACGTACGGTGAAACCATTGTAGCGGCAGATGCCGGCACTGTAGAGTTGGCTCAAATGGACAATTCCGGCTACGGTTTATATGTTATTATCAATCATGGTAACGGAAGAAAAACTTTATATGGACATACAAGCAAATTGCTTGTACAGGCCGGAGATAAAGTATTCAAAGGACAACCAATTGCTTTGGTAGGCAATACCGGTAACTCCTTTGGTGCACACTTGCACTTTGAAGTAATTGAAAACGGAACTCATGTTGACCCGTTAAATTACGTAACACCTTAAATTTAAAAGTTTTGCAGAAAGACTGCAAAACTTTTTTTTTTATAGTAAGATGTATCTATAGGAATGAGAAATATCTATATGATAGGAAATAGGATTGATTCTTAATTTTTGTCCATTCTTTGGTAAGTCCTACACTAGCATAGAATAATGCTAGATTCTTTGCAATTTTTCACAATGTTGCGAATAAATTTTTGTGAGAGATTGACTTTTTCTGTCAATGTATTATTCTTAATAAAGATGTTTTTATATTTTATGAAAATTATATTTTTTAGATAAATGATATATAGAATGTTCAAATTGGAACATAACACAACGATTGGGGCGTGTCTCATTGGATAAATATGTAGTTACAGGCGGCAAACCACTAAAGGGTAATGTTACAATTAGTGGCGCTAAAATGCTGCCATTGCTATTATACCGGCGGCAATTTTATCAGACGAAGTTTGCCGTATAGAAAATGTACCGAATATTACTGACGTAAACGATATGCTTCATATTATTCATGATATGGGTGCAGTCATTAAAAGAATTAATAAATCTACAATTGAAATAGATCCCAGACCAATTCATTCTCATATTGCTTCTTATGAGCTTGCAAGACATATGAGAGGGTCTTATTATCTGCTTGGCTCCTTGTTGGGGCGTTTTCATCATGCAGTGGTTTCTATGCCGGGCGGCTGTGACTTTGGTGTAAGACCGATTGACCAGCATTTAAAAGGTTTTCTGCCTTGGGAGCTTCCTATAGCTTGGACGGCGGTATGGTAGATGTGCAGGCACAAGAGCTTACAGGTAACAATATTTATATGGACGTAGTATCTGTAGGTGCTACCATTAATATTATGCTGGCTGCCGTAAAAGCCAAAGGTTTAACTGTTATTGAAAATGCAGCAAAAGAACCGCATATTGTAGACCTTGCAAACTTTTAAGTTCCATGGGCGCAGACATTAGAGGCGCAGGTACCGACGTGATTAAAATTTACGGTGTAGAACATTTACACGGTACTACATATTCTATTATTCCTGACCAAATTGAAGCCGGTACTTACATGGTGGCCATTGCAGCAACCGGTGGAGATGCAGTGATTGAAAATGTTATTCCAAAGCATTTAGGAATCTATTTCTGCAAAATTAGAAGAAATGGGTGTAATTGTCGAAGAGTTTGATGATTCCATCCGTATTAAACGCGACGGACAGTTGCAAAATGTAATGTAAAACAATGCCACATCCTGGCTTTCCAACAGATATGCAACCGCAAATTTCTGTTTTGCTTGCAATTGCACAGGGTACCAGTATTATTACGGAAAGTGTTTGGGATAGCCGTTTCCGTTATGTAGAAGAATTGCGTCGTATGGGCGCACAATTCTCAGTGGACGTAAATTGGCTGTTATTGAAGGTGTAGATCATTTATGCAGCAGCACCTGTAAAGCGACAGATTTGCGTGCAGGCGCGGCAGTGGTGATTGCTGCTTTATGTGCAAAGGGTGTAAGCCAAATTGAAGAAATTCGTCACATTGAGCGCGGTTATGAAGACATCGTCGAAAAATTACAGAAATTAGGAGCAGATATCAAGAGAATTCACACTCCGGAAGATACACAGCCAAAGGCAATGTAAGCTGAAAATGATATTTGCCGAAATTTGATAATAATATGAAGAAAGAGCCTGTCGTACAATGCGATAGGTTCTTTCGTGCTGTCACTGATAATTACTGCGAGACAGAAATTAGGGAGGTATCATGGTAGGATTTCAGGTACAATATTTCTTTGTTCCAATTGGAAGTGAGGACTTCCTTCATTCGCTTTTAACGGTGGCATATCATTTAGAGCATAGGGAATAGGAAGCCGCTTTCCCGTTATTACGAGCGAAGTATATCAAGGCTATTTATTACCTGAATACGCAAAGCAAGCCGAAGAAGAGTTGAGCGTTATCACAGCAGATTTCAAAAGGCTAAAATAAAATCAAATCATTCGGGATATAGGTGATTTGTCGAAACAACCACCGTGGAGTCTGATATCAGCAAAGAGATAACGGACTTTTTCAATTTTTTATCACTAGCGACGGAACTGACGTTATTGCGATTTTCAATTATGCTCGTTTAAAAGTAATCGAATTACGGTTACCTCTTGGATTCATCAAATGCATTTACAGAAACAATGGAGGAGAAATATGGCTAGAATTTGCCCATTATTCAGCGGAAGCAGTGGGAACAGTTACTTTGTTGGTTCAGCGGATGCCGGTATTTTAATTGATATTGGCCGCAGTGCAAAACAAATACAAGAAATGTTGTCTGCATGTGATATTCCGCTTGGAGCGATTAAGGCGATATTTTTAACTCATGAACATACGGACCACATTAAAGGACTTCGTGTGTTTACTTCCAGATATAAAATACCTGTATTTTTCTTCTCAAGGTACACACTGCAAGCGTTAGAAGAATCACAGCAGTTGAATGCAGATGTTCCGGCAGAGCTGGTAGACGGTAGAGGATTGAATGTGCCGGTATGTGGATTTCATCCTTTCCACATTGCATGACTGTGCGGAGAATAGGCTTTCATATTACAACTGCAGATGACCGTACGTTATCCTTGCAACCGATTTAGGCTGTATGACAGAGCAAGTGTATCATAATTTAGCGGGCAGTGATTTTGTTGTATTGGAATCAATCACGATGTCGGAATGCTGAAAACGGGTAATTATCCATATGTGTTAAAGCAGCGTATTATTTCCGATTATGGACATTTATCCAATGAATCTTGCGCTGATATTTTGCAAAACTGGCAAAGATGGGAACGGCTCGCTTTTGTTGGCGCATTTAAGTCATGAAAATAATACGCCTGACCACTGCAAACTTCTTTGTGCTCGTTGACAATGGAAGGACTCAAGCGTGGTCTTGACTATGAAATTGATATTGCACCGGAGAAAACACAAAACACGAAACCATTCTATTTTAAGGAGTAACTATGCTAACGGTAAAATTGTATTTGTGTGGGAAAATTGAAGGGCGCTATTGGACACAAGCGTGTGAAGAATATCAAAAACGTTTGAGCGCATTTTGTAAGTTTCGTATCATAGAGGTGGCAGAGTATAAGCTTCCTGAACAGCCATCAGAAATGCAAATTCAGCAGGCTTTGAAGTAGAAGGGAGAAAATACTCCTATTGGCTGCAGGCAGCACGGTGATTCCTTTATGCATTGAAGGAAAACAAATAGATTCTCCGGCCTTGGCACAGCATCTTGGTACATTGGCTTTGAATGGTGTCAGCGCAGTCAGTTTGTGATTGGAAGTTCCACGGTTTGTGTGATAAAGTCAAACAAAGCGGGACACTACAACTTTCTATGTCGCGTATGACGTTTCCGCACCAATTGGCAAGGGTAATGCTTTGCGAGCAAATTTACCGTGCGTTTCAGATACAAAATCATGGTCGCTACCATAAATAGATTGCATCGATTGGATTATATTTTCGGTTTTCTGACGCTGTTTGTAAGGAGCACATATGAACATACGGTCTTATCATAGTGACGATTGTACAGCCATTCTTTCATTGTTTTATGAAACGGTTCATAAAATCAACCAGAGAGATTATACACGGGAACAAATTAAGGCATGGACAAACAATAACAATATTGACCCGCTTGCCTGGGATTTATCGTTGACTCACCATAAAACTTTGGTAGCAGAAATGGACGGTATCATTGTTGGCTTTGGTGATTTAAACGGTAATTTTTGGACAGACTTTATGTACATGCAGAGTATCAGCGAAAAGGAATTGCAACTGCAATTATGGACGGACTGGAACCATATGCAGCAGAGCAAAATTATGCAACGGTTGTGACACATGCTTCCATCACTGCTTATCCGTTTTTCGGGATAGAAATTATCAGTTGGTTAAAGAACAACAGGTGGAACGTCATGGCGTGTTTTAAAAATATGGTTATGCAGAAGGAACTTTAGATAAACTAGTTTTCTAAAGCTCCTGGTTGTAGGTGTGTTGAAAATAAGAGAAAATATTGCATAAAATTGCAATTTTGGAAAAGTGTTTTGGTAGAACAGAAGTGGTATGATAATGCAGCAAGAATTTAAGATGGCTTTTAGATGTTATTTAAGAAAATAAATTCAATATGTCTTTGTTATCATAAAGAATTTAACACAGCGTAATTGCTATCATCGTTGTCAAGAAAGTACGGGCTGTTCAGCGATGATATGGTTACTGTGAAAATATTATAAAAAAAAGAGATACAGCTGTATATCTCTTTTTATTTTAGTGTGACATTAGGTTTATGCAATGACTGCTTTGATAGCGGAAACAGTTGTTTCATGATCAGATGCCGGAACCAATAGAGAAATTTCTGTTTCTGCAGTGGTGATCATACGGATATCTGTTTTGCATTTGAAGCAGCGCCAAATATTTTACTGGCAAATCGGATGATTTTTCATCGCTTCATCTGCAATAATAATCTTGCTGTTGCCGCTGCTGATAACTGTTTTACTCAAGCTCATTGTGCAGGTGGTTGGAAAATGTCAACAGTTTTGGAAGATCATTGTCCGACATAGTAAAGATAAAGAAGACATTGCGCTTTGAGAAGGCGCTAATGAAATCATATCAATGTCGATACCCAGTTCAGCCGCTTTATCAAAAATTTGATGAATTACGGTTAAATCAGAAGGACAATTTTGTAATGTAACCAAGGTAATATCCATACTGGAAGTGATCGTTGTCATAAAGCAAAGCCTCCTTTGTTATTTTAGTCATTGATTAAATCAGACATATCGTATAGTCCAGCAGGTTTGCCTGCCAGAAACATTGCTGCGTTAATGGAACCTGTTGCAAATACTTCTTTGATTGTGCTACATGAGTCAGAGAAAGGGTTTCGTGATGTCCTGCAAATAGCACTTCATGTTCACCTACGATGGTGCCACCTCTAACTGCATGTAAACCGATTTCGTTTTATCACGTTTTTGCGTTGAGAATGTCGGTCATATTCGTAATGCATGGTACGGTCTAATACTTCACAAACGCCGTCTGCAATCATCAGAGCAGTTCCGCTGGGAGCATCAATTTTTGTTGTGATGCTTTTCGATAATCTCTATATCGAATTGGTCGCCCAGAATAACAGCAGCTTTTGGCAAGCTCAATCAATAGGTTAATACCCAAATACATATTGCGGGAATAGAATACCGGAATTTGTTATGATGCTTCTTCAGTTCATTTACTTGAGATTCTGTGTATCCTGTTGTGCAAAGCACTACAGGAATACGTTCTTTAGTTGCGTATGCCAAAAGTGGTGTTAAAACAGAAATGTGAGAAAATCAATAATGACATCTGCTCCGCATGTTAATTCATCTGCATTGCTGTAAATAGGAAAATCACTGTATACATTGGTGTTAATGTCTAAACCTGCAACAATTTTGCAATCATCTCGATTACTGATGCATGCAGCATTTTCATGTCCCATAGCACCGTTGGCTCCGCTTAAAATAATACGTTTCATTTGCTCTTTCCATGCCTTTCAATTTACCAATACTGTCTAGATACAGCGTTGTGTTACATCTGTTTTGTTTTACTTAGATTAAGTTGTATTTTTCATAATTGCCACCAGTTTTGCTTGATCTTGTTCTGTCATATCGCAAAGTGGCATACGGCAGGATCCGCAGTTAAAGCCCATTAGATTAGCAGCTTTTTGATGACGATTGTTAACATCCATAAACATAGCGTTCATCAATTCCAAATTTTCTAAGAATAATTTACGGCTTTTTCTATATCACCTTCGAAATATGTTGCACAGATATCATGTGATAGCTGTGGGCAAATATTGCGATTACTGAAATAATTCCTTTACCGCCTAAAGATAGAATCGGCAATGTTTGGTCATCGTTACCTGAGTAGATGGTTAATTTATCTCCACAAAGAGCGGCAACTTTTGCAATTAGGGAAAGATCTCCGGTTGCTTCTTTTGTTGCTACAATATTTGGATGTTTGCAAAGTTCTACGTAAGTTTCAGGTTTAATCAGACATCCAGTTCTGGAAGGAATGTTGTATAGAATCATAGGAATAGACACGCTGTCTGCAATTGCGGTAAAGTGTTTGATTAAACCGTGTTGGGAAGCTTTATTATAGTATGGAGTTACTACCAGCAATGCGTGCACCCAGTTTTTCTGCTTCCTGAGAAAGTTTAATGGCATAGGCGGTATCAGCACGCCGGTACCTGCGATGACAGGTACGCGTTTATTTACTTTTCAACTGTAAATTCAATTACTTTACAGTGTTCTTCATGTGACATGGTAGCAGATTCACCTGTAGTACCGCAAGTGATGATTGCATCGGTACCGTTTTGAATTTGGAATTCAATCAGTTTTTCCAGTTCTGCATAGTTAATAGAACCATCTTGGTTCATAGGAGTAATAATAGCAACACCTGATCCGGTAATTTCTTTTTCATGGTAAAACCTCCTAAGTTAAAATAATCTCATGTGATTGTATTAATCAAGATATC
>SCPP01000407.1_pt1 | contig 15244 bp, 25 predicted proteins | sample 6106811 | NCBI WGS metagenome assembly SCPP01 (sample SAMN10720449, study PRJNA508395) | human gut metagenome | isolation source: Participant 2 stool, 15 month | host: Homo sapiens | collected 2018
CAAGTACAGGATACAATAAAAGCGCCTCCCGTATTACGGGGAAGCGCCTTAGTGTTATTTATTCTTTGTTATCCGAAGAAATTTTCGGAGACTTCTTCTTCAACGAAAGCATCAATCGTTCGGCCGAAACGATTAAGAAGCATTGCGCAAGATAAAGAATGATGCCGCTAATCATGATACCAACATCAAGCGTCTCAAATCCCTGCGAAACTCTTGCAATAAATAGAACTGACTGCGAGAGCGCCAAGCGTTGGCAGCGAAGCAATCGTTACCGTAAGTGCCGCATACACAACACTATTCAGAACAGTACCAATACTTGCAATGATGCCGCGCTTTTAAATGTGCGCTGCTTATCGTAGGACATCTGATAAGCCCCGATAAGACTTGGTTCACGAATAATGTCGCGCAGATGCAGCAGGCACCACGCCAAAACAGCACACCGATGCCGCAGCCGACCTTATAGGCACTCATGCGAGAACCCACAGGTCATTTGCGTTGGCGGGAACGACGAACGCCAGAATGTTGAACAGGACGGCAAACAAGACGAACATTGCCATGTGGGTTCTTGGCAGTGTTGCGAGCCTCGTTCTTTGCCTTACTGGCGACTTCCTCGGTCTGATTGTGAATTTTTACATTGAGAATCTTTTCCATTTTTTCCTTTCCTTTCGTGTGGACGATTTAGTTGTAAATCGTTTTTAATCTCTGTGATAGCGTTGCATCATACCGAACATAGCCGCAAGCGCCAATGCAAGGTAGATGTAAGTGTATCCTTTTCAATCATGTTCAGAATCACGATGGTAAAGCTCGAAAAAGCACCACAATAAAAAGCGGCACCAAGTTTATCGACCAAAACATCAACATCTGGGCAACGACTGCCGCAGGAACAAAAGCTTGAGACGCTTGGCCTCAATGATTCCGTCCCAGTCAAGAACAGCAATGAAGCTGGCTCCCCATGCAGATGACCCAAACAAAAGCGAAAATAAGGGTTGCTGTGTCAAAAGTTACTCATATCAGTTACCTCAAAATTACTGATGGTTTACGGGTTTATGGACATCGAATCGCATTATCTGTGATAGCGCTTTGTCATGCCAAACATAGCTGCAACCATAATCGCCAAATATGCGTACAAATACAAGTTCTCAATCATTCCAAGAACTGAAATTGTAAGACTGGCGAACATACCGCAATACAGAACAGCACCAATTTTTGATGATGAACAGCGTGGCTTGCGCAATGATGGCGACAACGAGAAAGCTTTGATGTATTTAGCCTCAAATAAACCATCCCAATCGATGGCAAGGAAGATACAAGCCCCCACAGCGAGAGCCCAAACCAAAGCAGCAACAGATGCAACAGCGTCAAAGAAGCTTAACATAGCGAATACCTCCATGTTTTAAATAGGTTAATGTTCGGACATCTATATAAACACAAAAAGCCGCCAATGGGACAATCCACTGGCGGCTCAGTTGCCGATTGCAATAATACAGTTAAATCATTTGATTTATGTTATGTCTCAATTATATTAACTTCGCAGCATAATGCAAGAGCTTTTTCAGAAGACTTCGTCAAGTTTTGCACATACAATAAAACGAGTATCGTAATTATCACTGCCTGAACAGGTGGACAAAATCAAAACCTTATCATTCAATCCAACTTCTGTGGCATACTGATTGTAAGAGTAAGCTTTCATACTTGCAATCTCTGTCAGGAAATACGAATCATCCGGATTCGCAATGGTATAACGGGTCAATAGGATAATCGGCAACAGCAAAGATTTTCCATCGTGTCTGTTGTTCACCCAAAGTAAGATAAATATACCGATGTTCCTTTGCAAAGTTGACATCGCGGAAGTATTTCAAAACACTGAATTTCTTGTGCATACTGTTTCCGTTGCTATGTCCAAAATAACAGTTACTCTGTACATGTCATCAACATTGCTGACATTCCATTCGGAGGGAACAAAATAAGCGCCCCAGATACTTTCCTATCAAACTCATTGTGAGTCAGATAATAATCATCGTCTGTGGGATGCTGCAAAATGGGCTCATCTGTAACATCAACGCCGGGAACAGTTAAGTAACCAACGGTGTTCTTGGAATACGCTGGCTTTGGTGTCGGTTCCGGTTCTGAATCACTCTCACTTGAATTAGAAGACGGATAAGAATCGAGGGGTAGAAACGGGTTCTCTCTACATCGTCGGAGATGTCTCCTGTTTCATATGCAGGAATATGATAGTAATCATACGCCTTCCATCCAATATAGCCAATCATGGCAATAAGAACGATGCAAATTACGACCAACAAAACTGTCCAGATGGAAAATCGCCGTTTCTCTTTGCCCTCTGACGCGTCCATCGCATCCATCGATTCATTGTCATCCTCATCATGGCTTGCCTTTTGATGAGGGAAGTTTTCACCAGTTCCATCATCCTCATCATTTGGAATGTAATTGTACGCACCAAGTTCCTGTTCGAAATGTTCTTCTTCGGGCAGTGGTGGAATAATAGGTGTTTTGCCATAATACATCACCTTATTCAGCTGCGGCAGACCGCTCGTACACATCAATGCAGTAGTTGCCCATAATCTTGTTGTACATGCACTCCTGTGCCAAAGGACCTGCCCATAGGTATCAACGGCGTTATCGTAGTTACTACCAATATAAGCTTTCACTTCATCGACAGACGGTTTATAGTCCTGTTCCTCTGCCAGATACTGCGCAACAAGGCTCAGTAAAACATTTTCTTCCGTCTGACTACGAAGACTTTCTGAATACTCCTCCGAGGTCTTATAATTGCTTTATGTCTGAACGAATGTCTCAAGTCCCTATTGTAGGCAGTTGCTTCGTTTTCGACATACTTCAAGTTGGTTTCAAGACTCCAGGTTGACAAGGTCTGTCGTATCCTTTTGAGTTTTACATTGTCAATGAAATACTGTTCAATCTCATTCTGAATCTTATTCATCCGAAGATTCTCTTCAACATATTCACGAAGTAGAGCTACTGTGGTTACAGCAGTGCCGTCTTGCAGCTTGTAGCCACTCATGATACCGGCAACACCAGCATCTGTCATGCTATATTGAGAAATTTTATTAAGCGTTACATGGAAAACAGCTTCCTGTTGGCGAGTTCGATAGTCTGCTCGCCTGTAGTTCTATCTGTTGTACTGCTATATCCATCAGGGAATGTTACCGTAACATCAAACGAATCCCCGTGTTATGCCCGACGATTTGCTCTTCAAATCCGTCAATAAAGGTATTGGAACCGAGTTCCAAATCGTAGTCTTCTGTTGTTCCACCGGTAAAAGCAACACCATCAACCGTACCCTCGTAGTCAATGTTCACAACATCGCCTTCCTGTGCGGCGCGGCCTGTTACCTTTGTCGTCAGCTTGTAATTGACTGAAAATAATCCAACTCGCTTTGAATCTCCTCGTCTGTAACGGCGTATACATCTTTGCTGACCGTATACTTCTTATAATCCTTGGGCATTTTATGTACTTGGATGCAGTCACATTGCGAAAATACCCATCATCATCAAGACCGAGGTCATACTCATTAGCGGTCGCCGTTTCGGAGGTGGCTGTTTCCGCAGTTTCAGATGTACTTGTATCGGTCGTGTTTTGCTGCACGCAGTCAATGCAATACATGCAGCACTGATGACTGCCAAAATCACTTTTCCATTTTTTTCATGAAAGAAACTCCTTTATAAAAGACCCCGGCAGACAGGTTGCCTACCGGGGCAGTATTTTAAACGAACAGGAACGGAACGTGAAGCAACAGAGCGTATGCCGCATCCATAATGCCAATAATAACGGCGGATACAGCACTCACAACAAGAACTGCTCCGGTTCGATGGAGCGTGTTGTGCATACTCCGGCCAAGTCACATTTTGGGTGCAACCAAATTGTGAAGATTCTTAGGCGTACTCTTGACGAAGAGAAGGAATTGCCTTCACGAAATTCACAATAGCCGTTCCTACCTTTTTCAGTTTGTCTTTCATGCCGCACCTCCTACTCCGGTTACTACGAACATGATGATTGCGATAACAAGCAGAATACCTGTACATACAGCAACCAGTTTATTTGCGGACGTTTTCGTGCTGTCTTTAGCACTCGAGCGCATTGTATCACTGATTCCGGTGATAACACTAAGACTGTTCTTGTCAGCCTTATCCATGGAAAGCGTAACCGCACAAACCAGAACAGAAACCAGCAGAATCAAGATGCACAGAATGATTTCATAAATTGCCATTGTGTTGCCCTCCCGTCAATTCAAGAAACCCTTGTGATGGCGAACCACCAAATGGCTGTTAAGAGAATCGATAACTTCAAGCGTAACACCTGTGACAATCAACAGACTGGTACCGCCAAAGTGCATATTCAGACCTGTAACCGCAGTTGCCAAGATAGGCACACATGCAATAACCGAAAGAACAAATGCTCCCGAACCGGCGAGAGAATGGCAAGCATTGCGCAGATAATCACTGGTAGCTTTGCCTGCTCGAATACCGGGGATACTGCCACCGTTCTTGCGCAGATTGTTTGCCATTTCGATGGGGTCGAATGTGATGTCGATGTAGAATAAGTTGAATGCGAAAATCAGGCCACATACGCAACATCATAAATCCAATTCCGCGAATTCCAAGATGCCAGCGCCATATACAGGCTGGGGTGCTTGTTGTAATCGAGGAACATCGTCACGAGAGACGGCATACTGCAAATGGTGGACGAGAAAATAATAGGCATAACACCCGACATAATCAGTTTGATGGGGATATAACTGACTGACCAGTGGATGCTGTTCCCTACATTTTACCGGCATACTGAACAGGAACGCGGCGCTCTGCATCGCTTGCGAAAACGACATAGAAGGTGGCCGCCAAAACAAAGAGGATGACGCCGGGAATCATCAGATAATACCACCATCCATTTTCTTTGCCCATTGCAATAGAGTTCTGGAACAACGAGATGACAGCATCCCATCTGGAAATGATACCGGTAAAGATGATAAGGGAAATGCCGTTGCCAATACCTTTTTCGTCAATCAGCCATCCAAGCCAGATGACGATTTGAGAACCAGCAGTCAGAATGGCAATAACAGTAATGGCTTCCACGACCTGCGAAATGCCGGAAGTGTATTTCATCGCACCGTAGTTCTTCATAATAAAGAAGTACCCGATAGCTGTTACGACCGCCAAACCACAACCAACATACTGCGTGATTTTATTGATTTGCTTCTGCCCGCCGATGTCCTTGCTGATTTCTTCCAGTTTCGGAATCGCAACAGTCAAAGCTGGATGATGATGCTTGCGTTGATGTATGCAGATACGCCAATCGCAAATACCGCACACTGAGAAAGTGCGCCACCGGAAACCAGATTGTAATAATCCAGTACAGAGGTGCTTCCGAACATAGTCACAGCGCAGCGGTGTTTACGAACGGAATCGTAATACCGCAACCCAGACGATAAATCAGAAGACAAAGGATGGTGAAGAATCTTGTTGCGAACATCATCCACCATCAGCTTCTGGAAGATGGTGCTGTTCGAATAAGACTTTTGAGTTTCGGCTTTTCGCCGGATTTTTAATGTTGTCAATGCTTACTCCTTCCGCGACTGAGATTATCGAGCAAAGAAAGCAACGATGATTCGCATCAGAAGGCTACAACGGCCAACTTCGTTGCAAAGCCACATGAACCAATCGAGTTTGTCGATACCTTCGTCGAATACATTTGTTGCGGCAGCATCTTTTGTTACTGTCGCAATCCCCGTCAACATGGTTTTTCTTGATTTTGTTGCGATTAAGCACAAACAAAGTTCGAAACAAAGCCCATGTTGCAATACAGAATCCGTATACGATTAGAAGCTCGATACGAAACTGTGCAAAGACGACATTAAGCGGATGCGCCGTTGGCGTCAGGAGTCGATTGGAGGCGGTCTCGGCAACGGCCTCTACCGGAGTTTCCGTGACAGTCTCTGCAGGAGAAGTGATATCCCCGGTGATTGCGGGGATGTTGGCATCTTCTGCGACCGACTCCATTGACGGGCGCTTCAATAACCGCATCCTTGACTCCATCAGCAGTCACTTTCTTTGCTGCGATTTTGCGAAGTGCTCATTGCGCTTTTCACGGCAAGCCTTGCAGCGGGTGGGGAGCTTGTAGTCGTGGACGACATACCAGTACAGCTCGCAATTGGTAAACTGCAGCTTCTGACCGCAATCTGCGCAGGTGTCTTCCAGACCGATGTTATCCAGTCCGCGCTTCACGAAGTCGCGATGAATCTTGCGGCATTCCGGGCAGCGGTTCGGCAGAGAATAACCGTGGCTCTCGAAGAAATCGCGGTCACGATTGGTGATGTCGAATTCATGACCGCAGTCAATGCACTTGCGGGTCTCAAATCCTCATTGCTCTTTGCATCAGCTTCCTTTGCGAGCTTCATCCTCTGCGCGGCGCTTTGCGAAATCGTCACGCATACGACACTCGCGGCACAGCACCTCGCTCTCATTGGCGGTGCTGAACGGCTTGTTGCACTTCTCACAGGTCTTGCGGAATTTCTTTGCTGCATCTTTCATGGTTTAAGTCTCCTTTATGGTAAAAATTAAAATAATGATTGATTAGGCGTTGGGACCAGAAAAAGAATCGATAATTTCATCAACGTGGACGTTCAAGTCGGACTTGTCATCATCTTTCTTGGCGGGCTGTTTTACAGAAACAACGATATCAGGCTCATTCTTCTTTTCCTCCGCCGCCTTTTCTTCAACAGGTTTCTGCGGATTCATCCTTGGCCTTAGTGACCTCGGACGCGCTATCGGAATCCACCTTGCCGGATTCATCCTTATCGGCATCAGGATTCGCCTCGGTTGCCTTATCAGTATCCTTTTCGTCTCATCATGCTTGCGTTCTACGCGGATGACATGAACGGCAGCCACGGGCGCGTGATGAATGTCATCGATGCGCTCATCACAACCGCAGCACTCATCACAGTCATCACAATCGTCGTCATCATAAAGATAACCGTCATCCTCCAACTCTTTGATGACCTCGTTCTTCACATACTTGGTCGTGAGTTTCAGGGCAACGGCTGCAACAGTGGCGGCACCAATAACGGTCAGAATATTCTTCTTCATAAATTCTCCTTTGACTAAAAAGCAATGTTTCGCTTGAATATTTATATTATACCACATAAATATAATGTGGTCAATACAAATTGCAAATAAAAATGCCCCGCCGAAGCAGGGCATGTGAAATATTAGAAGTGCTTTTATCGAATACCGTATCCCATATCTTGTCGTACGAGTTTTATTTCTGAAGTGTTTTTCAGACTATCGGGGAACATCTCTTTAGCGTAATCCTGATAGCGTTTCGTAACATACTTTACGCCGAGTTCTTCCGGTTTGATATCTGCTACGGTTTTTCTGATACGTTGATTCGATGCGCGAGAAGAACATTTCTTGCATAAGCAAAGCGCGACATTAGAAATGCCTTCATTCCGCAGACGGCGCATTTTGCATGCGTCTTATCTCTGTCCCATTCCTTTATTTCTTTTCCGTTTTCCGGGTCTATTACAAGGCGGTTGCGCTTACAGCGGCGCACATAGAACACGCTTTGCAGCAGGCAACGCATAAGCCTAAATCTTTGCGGTAGTGAGAAGAGAGACCATCTGTGACTTCACCGCACAAAGGCATTTATTTTGAGAAACAATATTCTTGTACTTATTAGCCTTGTTCTCTAATAGCTTTTATGATTTCACCGGTCTTATCGGGTTCAGGAGGATACGCATCCCATCCGTTTACAGGAAAAAGCTGGAAAAGTCGTTCCATTCATCATCAGAAAACGAACAGCCAACAGGTTTGAGTATCTTAGGAGTTTATTGGACCATACTTTTCTGCATTAGACTTCTTCGGCATACAGGCTCCTTTGAAGGAGTGACAGAATCAATATTCTGCCACGATGTTATCATCGGGTTTCTTCTTTATCAAAGAGTCCCCGAATCGATTTACATGTTCTTTCGGCGGTTCAATGACCTCGATGTCGGTATCCTCCACTTTTTCGATTTCGTCAGAGGAATCGTCATCTTTTCATTCTGAACCTTATCCAATGGATTGGTGATTTGTGCATCCTCTTTGCAACATCTGAAAGCAAATCAAATGTCAACTGAGAATTTGAGGACGCTGGTTTCTTTTTTTCTTGGTTGTTTGGCGTTTTGGAAGTTCTTTTGACTTTACAGGTTCATTGAACCACCCTCGCTTGTTTTGCACTTGCTGTGTTTGAATCAGCAACCGCATCCGCTGAAGCCTTATCCTTGTTTGTTTCTGTGACGGGTTCCTGAACCTTTTTGTTTTTTGATAAATCATCTTTGTCGGATTGTTTTGATTCCAAAGCAGAAGACTCTTGTGCGTTTGAACCTTGTTCTTCTTGCACAACAGATTCTTCCTTTACTGGAATCTTAGCAGTTCCTTCTGCAAAAGACCGTCGATTGCTACAACGGCCTCAGACTTCTTTTCTTCGGACTCCGCCTTCTGTACTGCACGGCGAATCGCCTCGGTTTTTTCTTTCTTTTCTTTTTCTGCTGATGCGGTATTTTCGCTTTCCTTTATCTCAGCAGGCACATTCATGTCAGATTTCGAATTCCACCACTTCTCAATAGTAGTAATCGTTCTTTCTACTAATATTATACCACAAAATTTGTGGTTTGACAACTTGCGGCTCGGCACAAAGCATACAATACCGCACAGAGAAACAACCAGTAAAACAATAGCAAGTCCTGCATCAAAAATAAAACAGATAAACGACACCGGAATCAGCAGCTCACAGATACCGCGCATGATAAATACTGTTTTATCTCCTTGGTCTTTCGGTTTTGCATAAACTGTTCTCTCTTCTGCGGGTGATAAGACAAACCACTTGACAAGCCGTTCGTTGCCCAATCACAAGGTATCTCGTAAGTCTTTTCTCCTAAGCTGTCTGTGTACTGAATTACAGCAATATCAAAATACTCACCATTCTTCTGAGATGCCAAGAAAGCACGTAAGAATTCATTTCCAACAGACCGCGCAGGAACAATAATCGTTTCGATGCCGTCAGAATCTTTTGCGGCAATATCTACTACATAGGTATCATCTTCACCGCCCATACGTTCTGCACAATACCGCGCACCAATATACCGCGCTTATGAACACGCCTTCCCATAAAAGTAAAGGAGTTTTCAGACTACCACGTGTTTACCATGCAATACGCAGCAATAATAAGCAATGTAAGGTACTTAACATTTATGGAGATAATGCTTAAAGAAAAATATACGGAACGAGCATCAGCAAGACGAATGATACAAAGCTATTCACTTTGAATCACCGCCTTCGCCAAATCCGTCCAAAAGACAAGATTTCTTTTGTGTGTTTCTTTTTGTTCAATAACTTCTTTTCAGCTTCTTGTTTGACTTTATCGTACGCTTCCAACGGGCTCATGAAAGGTACTGATTTCTGCGTATCAGCAGGGACAATAGTATCATCGTTTTGACGGCTGTCGTTACACGACTGCAGGTTACGAGATTTCTGTCATTAATCGCAGTTACGCCATCCTCATTTGATTTAAAATAAAGTCATACATAGCACCAACGAAGAAAGAGTTTTTAACATTTTTCTTTGATTCGTTGACGCTGAGAAAAAATCGTATTTTCCGTTTTTGTCGATAAACTCTCCGTCCTCATTGACAGGGATGATTCGATAGGTTGAAATCTGCTGGCGAATCATATTTTTGCTGGACTCATCGGATACAACAATTCCCTTAACAGTCTTATACCGTTCATTTTTTCATCATTATGAATCTCATAAATTTGAAAATAAAATAAGCAGCGCACATCAAGCCGATAAGAAGAATCTTCCACTCCCGCATTACAACAACACCGAAAATAGAAGCAATCAAGAACAGAATAGCGATAAGCCCATTATTCACATACATAGATGTGATAAGAGATTTGCAATCCGGATGATAAATCTTAGACATTTTATTCACCGCCTTCTACGTTAGAATCTTTATCTGCGCTGTTTGTCGTACTGGCAGACTGTAAAATGCTTGCACCCTGCTCATTCAGAACATCCTCGATTGTCTTGTCGCGTAGTTTAATGCTGGACAAGACGACATCGTAAGACTCCCCAGACGAAGTAGTTACCCGTGCGATATATTGAATGGTCGTATCCCCGCAAGCAATGCGCCATCTATTGTTTGCTTCTGACGATTTCCATCCTTATCTTCTGTCTCAACCACATACATATCCTGTGACGCTTTTGTGCAGATACAGAAGACGTCATAACAATTCTCCGGCCTTCATATCAGAGGTCGCGAACTTGTTTACGATGGAACCTGTTCTATCCACAAAGAACACGGGAGTATCCTGCTGCATCTTCCCGTCGCCATCTACAAAATGCGAACCGCATAAGGATTCGTATTCGTTGACACTCAAAGTCTTATAGCTGAGTTCTGAATCCTCGATGGTATCCCGGAAGGAATATCCACATTTACGACAGCAACTTTATATTCTCCGGTAAGCTGTCCACTGATTTGGACCCAGTTTGCAGTAGAAGCCAATAGCGATGGCGACAACGGCAACAATGAACATTGCGATACCGATATTACGCTTGTTATTGTTTTGATGATTTGTGCCTGTTCTAGGATTTCCTTACTGGCATGCTTAGTATCTTTAAGCGTCTGGTTTGCTTCATCCGTGTATCGCTTGTCTTTGTAAGCACTTCGTAAGCTTTGGTCTCTATGGCCGACATTCACATTCAGCCCTTTTGCGCCATTGTTGTTGGCAGACTTTGCGTTGTTGTATTCGGCGCGAAGCGTTTCCACAACGGAATCGTCAAGCGTCATCTGTTCCCCGTTAGGCAGAATTACCGTACCATCATCATAGACATCGAAAACACGTTCCTTGCCTTCATACATGGCGTACCTGACCGATAACATAATGTTCGTTCATGTTTATCACACCCCTTATCTCTTGTACTTTTCGAACACCTTGCGCGAAGGAGCTCTCGGGCCGCACATCTTGCACTTTTACTCTGCTCAACATAATCAATGAGCATCTGACGTTCCCATTCAAGGTATTCGTCCATATTTTTCTTTCCATGAATCGAATTTGCCGTATGAAACACCGAGATAACTGGCGAATATGCTGACAGCATTCAGCATATAATCATTCGGGATTACAACCCTTTTCCCGTCAGATTGTAAGCATGTCCGTAGTGATTTTTGTTTCTTGTCTGTCCTATCTTCATTCGCCTCGTTTCTGTGTTCTTCTTTACCTGAGTTTCTCTTCTTAGGGTACTGCAGGACTTACAATATTGAGTGTTTTTGGCGGTAGAATAAAAATCCTGCCGCATTCCTTGCATTTGCGTTCGTACGTTATGGTTTTAGGAGTTGTACTTTGTTTTTGGGTTTCTGTATGGTTGCTGTTTTCAGAAGTACAATGATTCCGAGCCATAATCTGTACCTCTTATTTAAACGCGAGCGTCAATCAGGCAATTCAGCAGCCCGTTCGCATCACAGCCAAACAATAAGCATCCGAACACACCAATGGCATGTCCTTTTCTGGTAGAGAATGTTCCTGCCGTAACACCAAGATGCCCGGCAATCTGCTCATCTGTCCAGTTGTACTTTTTCCCCTCAATCATTGCAAGGATAACGTCATAATAACGTTGACCAAGCGGAAACTGTTTCATGATTTCGACAGCCCCTCGTATGAGTTTCACATACTCCACAATGAGATAGGCATCACTTCTGTTTTATCAGAAACTTTGATTTTACTCAAATCTTCGTACGAAGAAGACCCAAGCAGTTTCATGGCGGTCCTTTGACCGTGAGGCACGATACAGAATACGCGTGTATTCCGTAAGAAGCAGCGGAACACTATGATAAAGGCTTGCTTCTTCTACCCGTCCACATCACTGCTTGTCATCAGGATTTTATAATATTCCTTGATAACACTACCTGCTGTATTGTAAACGGATTCAATGCACCGCTCGCAATACTTCATGATTTTGATGCGTCCATTCTTCGGAAGAACGGCGGGATTCAAAAGCAATCAAACACCTCCCGCATGCTGGAACAATAATCGACTTCGTACAAGAGTTCTAACCGCGACTCCTCAATGGCGTCAAGAAGCATCTGACAACTTTCGAAGTATTCTTTGCGTTTCCTGAAATGCAAAGACTCTTCCTCAATATTCGGAGCCAGCCAGCTCTGAATACGGCGCAGACGGGAAATGGCTTCGACATCGCACATCTCATCGTCGTGAACGTTTTCACAGTTCTGCATCATGACATCAAGGTCTTGTGCCTGCATCATCCATTTGAGTGCCGGATACAATATCATCAGAACAGCCGCTTCTTTCAGTTCAGGCCGCTCTTCCACAACACGGTTTACGCACTTTGTCAGCACATAAGAATTGGGGATGTCTCCGCCAAAACTTCTACGCAGAACAATGTTGTCCTGCATAATAGCATCGAGCAATGCGTAAAGCTGCTGTTCTTGGGCTTTATTCAATGCTTCGGACAATTTGCCTTCCCTCCTTTCGCAAGATTCGTTTCAATATGAATATGCGTGTTATCATGTACGGTTTCGGACAAAGGCCACTATAATGGAACATGACCTTGTACTTCTTTGCGCTACAGGCATATTTGAGTCGCGCCCAAAGGTCTTTGTTATGACTGGGCTCCAGTATCGCCGTCCTCTACGCCAAAGAAGCACCAGTACGCGCAATCGCATTATCGCTGCTGAATACGACAATCTGAGACCCTGTTGGCAAACCGATGTTCTCGATAATGCGGCAGAGCTCTGCCAATTTCAGCCTTGTATAACCAATTGGGTAGCCATAAAATAAGTATCCTTCTGTCTATCCGACTTGGCGGAAGGATTTACGACAAAACTGTGAACGCACACCTCCCCATTCAGTTCCGGCGTTTTGACGATATCAAGATAAATAATAGCGGCCATAAATCGCTCCCCTAATGTACAGTAATTGACTTTTCGCGTTTTGTGGTATTATATAAGTGCAGTAAAGGTATAATTTATATTACCGGTTACAAAGATTGTTGTTTTCGGTAATTATATAAACTTGTCTGTTAAACCAAGCAGGAGGGAAATTATGAGTAACAATATCAACAACAACCACGAATCGGTAGAGAATATCTTCAATGCTTTCTTGATGGGAGGTAAAATGAACACTGCTTCCAAGCAAGAACGGGCAAAAATTGTAGATACCTTTATGGAACAGGCAAAATCTTGCTTTGTTGACACGGAGAATACCGTGAAATATCTGAATGTTCTGATGGAACGGACGAGACTCCGTTATGGGTTTACCGCTGATGAATTTGCAGCAATGTTGGGATACAGCAGCACTGCCGCTTACAACAAGACATTCATGCAACCAAATGCAAATTTTGGAACTGTAGTATTTCCTTATGTGGTTCAGTTTTGCTATCTGTTTGGCTATAATTTGTCAATTCCTGATTCCGTGTCTGCTCCGCAAACAGTGGCAGACCTATACTCTTTGGAACTGGCTTCTTTTCTGATTTCTCTTGGCCCCGATGCAATGGATGATATTTCAAGAACATTGGTCGGTGCCGAATACCTTGACCCGAATTTAAGAAAAACAAGTTCTCAAATACTTTCAAAGGCAAAGAAATACTTCTATGGTAATGATGGTGAAGCGTTACCCAATGAAGTTCAGTACCGCAACAGATTAGATAACTCTGAGAATAAGATTAAGCGTCTCGATAAAATAGAAGCCAATCACGACAAATGATTAGCCGCCAAACATATCGGCTAACTGTAATGCAAGCATCGCTTCTTCTGAAATAGGAGGCGGTGCTTCTTCTGTTTTAGGAGTTGTGTTGATGGTTTGTGTCTGTAATGTTTTGGGGAGTAATTTGAAGCTGGCGCAGCTACCGCAATCCCGTTTTTCTGAATGCTGCTTGTCACTGCATCTACAATCTGAGGGATACAGCTTCTGATTTCTTCTGCTATTGTGTTTTGCAGTTCCTCTTTTAAGATGGACTGCGCTTCTTGCATCTCATGTTGTTTTGTAGCCTTGTCGATTATAGCATTTACAACCGCATCGGTTTTTCCGCCGCGTTGCAAACTGTTCAGATAATCATATACAAGTACATGATTGTCTTTGCTTAAATCAAAACAAGTGTGGTTCGTACCGTCGTGCCAGCGGTCTCTTTCTGTTTCATTCTTTTGGGACGTCCACGCGGCATTCAGTGCTCACCACGCTGAAAACGGTGCTCTTAAATTTCACCGCTCATGGTCAGCTTTGCACGAGCCATGATTTCATATCCTTTGCATTTGCGGTTACATCCGTCAAGAAGAAGGTTCTTGGTGTCAATAGCTCGCTCGATGCTTTCGCGCATCATAGCAGAACCACCGCCCATAAAGATGAAATAGGATGTTTTGAAGTCGTCCTTGATTTTTCGGAAATCGTACGAATCAATGCTGTTGCATAATTGTCTGCGGTTTCCTTTGGCAATTTTCACGGCGTTTTCATCGACCAGCATGTTGTTGTTCCCTGCAAGGATTGCCTCAGCCATGTAGTCATCGACCGACAAGGAACAATGGACACGCAGCTCGCTCTCGACAGTGCTCAGGAGTTCAATGACTCCACGGTCATAGCTTTCGCAGAAAGAAAGGTCCGAGCATATCTTGATGTTTTATTGTATTCACTTTGCAGCAAATAGCAAGAAAACCCATTCCTCAAAATAAAACCGCTCGCGGTTAAGCGGGCGGCCGGTTGTTAATGGTTAATGACAGTGTTTAGTATTTTTGTACTGCTCGACCAGTGTGTACAGTGCAACGATTTCATCTGCATAGTCTTTGATACCTTGTTCTTTGACATCTTTCAGATATTCGCTGTAATTTGCAGAATAAGCAATTGGACACCTTTTGGATAATAGGAACCGGAAGCTACCACACAAATCATGCAGGTCTTCTCTGTCCATATCCTCAATTTTCATGTCATCCATGAAATTTCTCAATGTAATATTGAGCATTTCATTGACCTTGTTTGCATTGATAACGGATGGTTTTATATCCTTGTACGGTTCAAGACGATGCAAAATAACATCTTTCAGCGCTTCACGCAAGGAGATTTCTTCCGGACATTGTTCTACCTCTCCATCACACATTTCGGTTTCGAGGTCATGAATGGAGGCTTCACAGACACATCGTTTCCAAAGTCATCGCCCGTATTATATGA
>SCPP01000394.1_pt1 | contig 15237 bp, 25 predicted proteins | sample 6106811 | NCBI WGS metagenome assembly SCPP01 (sample SAMN10720449, study PRJNA508395) | human gut metagenome | isolation source: Participant 2 stool, 15 month | host: Homo sapiens | collected 2018
GGCAGCACCAGCTTGCGGGCTGTGGGGTCCAGCGTGGCAAACAGCATATCGGCCTCAAAGATCTGCTCGCCGCACAGGGCGTTCAGCAAACTCGACTTGCCCGTTTGTGTAGCCGACCAGCGCTACCACCGGCACGTTGTTTTCTGTCGTGCCCGGCGGGTCTCGCCGCGGCGCTTTCCAGCTCTTTCAGGCGGCCTTCCAGATGCTCAATGCGGTGGTGCAGGTGGCGGCGATCCAGCTCCAGCTTTGTCTCACCGGCACCGCGGCGGGCACCGCCGCCGCCCCCGCCGCCGCCGCCCTGGCGGCTCAAACTCTCGCCCAGGCCCTGCAGCGCGGCGGCTGGTAGCGCAGTGTGGCAAGCTCGGTCTGCAATTTGCCCTCGTTCGTGGTGGCGCGGGCGCGGAAAATTTCGAGGATCAGCATCGTGCGGTCCAGCACTTCCACCTGCAAAGCCGCGCTCAGGTTGCGGATCTGGCTGCCGGTCAGCTCGCCGTCAAAATCGCGGCGGCTGCGTTTACGTTCTGGCAGACAAGCCGCGCCTCGGCGACCTTGCCCTCGCCCAGCAGCGTGGCGGCCTCTGGGGTCGAGCGCTTCTGCACCACCTCGGCCACGGCGTCCATACCGTTGGCGTCGGCCAGCGCCCGCAGCTCGTCCAGGCTGCGGGTCATATCGTACTTGCCCTGGTCCAACGCCAGCAGCACTACCGGCAGTTTCTCGGCGTCGGTGGTTTTCGCAGTGGTGCCAAAGTCTAATTCAGTCGTGTTATCGCTCATAATTCCTCTTTCAAAAGATGGTACGCACGGCAGGGGACCGGCGTGCCGTCAAACTGCGGTCGGTCACGTCATGGTCGTAGACAAAGCCTGCCTTCTCCAAAACGGCGGCGCTGGCAATGTTCTCGTTGGCGTGTACGGCGGCCAGGCAGTCAGCCCCCACCGTGTCAAACCAGTAGTCCCGCACAGCGCACAGGGCCTCGGTCATGTAGCCCTTGTTCCACCACTTGCGGCCCAGCGCGTAGCCGACCTCCCGGGGGAACCCAGGCGCTCGGTGTTCAGGGTGCCAGCCGGTTTTCAACATCGGGGCAGGGCACAGGCTGATGGTCCCCATCAGCACCTCCGAATGCTTGTCGGTGATGCCCCACTGGTAAAACTTCGGGTCGTTGTAGTGTTTTTCCCACTCATTCAGCGTTTCGGCAGTCTCGCCCCAGCTGCGGTGGGCGTTCCAGCGCAGGTACTTCGTCACCTGCTTGTCGCGGGCCCAGTTGTTGTACATCATTTCGCTGTCATCGATGGAAAGCTGCCGCAGAACTAAGCGTTCCGTCGTCAATTCCTGTGTGCCGCAATGTTTCATGGTTTCGCCTTACTTTCTGTGGAAGATGCTGCGCAGGATGCCAAGGCCGATGCCCCAGAGCTTGGCGAGCTGTGCACGGTAGAGGTGCAGTAGATGAACAAAATCACACCTACCAGCGCAAATTTTATAATAAAATGCTGCCACAGCAGCGTGCCGATGGCTGACCGCGAACGCCAGCAAAAGCCGGAAATCGTCTTGGCATAGCTGGCGACGGTGCGGTAGTACATCTGGCCCGTGACGCTGCGGTACAAAAACGCAATGCCGTTGCTGGCGGCCAGGGCCAGCGCTGCGCCGGTCAGCCCAAAGGCGGGTACCAGCACCGCGCACAGCCCCAGGTTGGACAGCGCCCCAGCCCGATGCCGATGGTATCATGCCACGGTTTGCGGGCAATCGAGTTGCCGTAGACCGTGCCCTCACACAGAATGTTGAAGACGACGGCCAGCATCAGCAGCGGGAAAATGGCGAGGCACCCGCGCTTGTCGGGGAAAATCACGAACACGATATCCTCGAACATGACCAGCGCGCAGAAGAAGCTGAAGATCAGCAGGTTCAAAACGTCATGTACGCGGCAGATGCGCTCCTGCTCCTCGCGGTAGTGGGCGTAGACGTAGGGGCCCCAGTAGGTGGAGAAGCCCGCCTGGATGGCCGTGACCAGCTGTGCCAGGCTGTACCCGAAGGCAAACAGGCCCTGCGCATTCTCGCCGCAGGCGTTGCCCACAAAGGAAAGGCAGATACCGCTGGACAGGCTGAACAAGATCTGGGCCGGGGCCAGTGCCACGCCGTAGGGCACAGTCTGGCGGGCAATGCCGCCCAGCTGGCTGGCGGGCAGAGGCGCCAACACAGCGCTGCGGTCCTTGTACCCGAATGCAATGGCAACCACGCCAAAGCTTAAAATGGCCGCCACGGCCAGGATAAATACGTTGGAGGTGAAAAGCCCGGCAGCAGGTAGAACAGATTGTAGCAGCCCTGCATCCAGAGTGTTTCAGCCGTGTAGGCGCGCAGGTCGTTTTCCAGGCGCAGCAGCACGTTCAGATACCGCACCAGCATATACAGCGCCGCATTGATGAACAGCAGCGGCACGATGCCGGGGCCTGCCGACCAGGCCGAAGGCGCCGCCAGCGGCTGGGCAAAGAACACGCTGCCCGCGACACCCAGCAGCACCATGAACGACGCCGAAATGCGGGTGCAGGCCGCGAACAGCTGGCGCGGCTCGGCCCCGGCGGGCTGGCTCATGGTAGCGCGCAGCGCCTGATCCAGGCCCAGGATGCCGATGTTCATGAGGGTGGCCGTGTAGGTCATGAAGGTGACCGGCGCACCCAGGACCTCGGCGGGCAGCAGCCCCTTGACGATGAGCGCCAGCCCGGTGATGGCGAAGCCTAAATAGGTCGCCACCGAGTATTTCATCACATTCCCGGCAAAGGGATTCACCGGAGGTTTTCTGGTCTGACATGATTATTTGTCCTGTCGTAGAGTTGTAGGGGCCGGGTATGTCCGACCCGCGGCCTTGCCATTACTGCGCGTCTGCCGCACTGCGGAGGGCGGGCATGCCCGGCCCTACATGCTCAGCGGACGAACGGCTTAATGCGTTCCGTCATTGCTGCCACCTGTTCCGGCGTTACATGGGCTTTGTCCACATACCCATAAATGCGCTGGGCAAAATTGGCCAGCGGGGCAGAAGGCAAATACCTTTTTCGGCTCCCAGCCGTGGCGGTAGAGAAAATGCACCCCGGCCAGCGCACAGAACTTTACCTTGTTAAAGTGCGGCGTGAAGCCTTCGCCCATCGGCTCGTCCCGGGGCGGGTTCTTGTATACATCCTCCAATAGGTCGGCCATCCGCTTGTAGGCGGGCGTATCGCTCGGGTCAAAATAGCCCTCGATAACGTCCTTTGCAATCGGGAACGGCGGTTCCGGCGCGGCCATGGCAGCGGCAAACTCGCCGCAGGTCGTCACATAATGGGCATCCTTGTAGATGACCGGGTCGTACTCGTGCTCAATGGGCACCGGGCGCAGGATGTGGCAGCTCTGCCGGCCATGTACACCTCGGCGATGGCGGTGCTCATCCAGATGGAAATAGAGTCTGCCGCCACGATCCACTGCTTGACCGAGTCGGCAAAATGACATGGAAGTTCGGCCGCTTCTTCGCCAGTTCTTCCAGCGCGGGCTGTTCCACTCGCTGGGTGGCGGCGGTAGACCAGCTCGACCTCGGATGCTGACCTAAATATTCATCGAACCAACGCAGTGTCTCCTTCATCGAGACACGGTTCGTCTTGGCAAAGCCGGTAAAATCGGTGCCCGCCATCTTGGAAAGCTCGGCGACCTCGTCGTCATTCATGCTGGCGTAGCCGAAGCTGGAAATATACAGGTGCAGCTGCTTGGCCGGGTCCAGGCCGAACTCTTTGCACAAGGTCTGTTTGTCTTTAAAGTAGCCGTCAAACTCCGGCCGCAGAAAGTCCATCATGACTGCGCCGGTGACAGGCGTGTTTTGGCGTCCATGCCGTGGGCCTGCAGGGCGGCGGTGCGCTTGCCCCAACAGGTCTGCACGCAGCGCTTGGCGTTGCCGTTCATATTGAACCAGTCGCCCTCCTCCTGCGTGTCGGAGAGCATCTGCTCCCAATGCAGGTTGACGATCTTGTTGCATTTGCCGATGTTGTTGTAGACATGGCTGTTGATGGCCTCGTTGTCATACATACAGCTGGCGACGAGCACTTCCGGCTTGTCCTTGCCGAACAGCCGCAGGTGCTTCGGATCCAGCAGCTGGCGGATCTCCACCGTGTAACCGCGGCGTTCCAGCTCGAGCTTCAAGAGCAGGTCGCTCTCATACTCGCGGACGGTATGCTCGTATAAAATCAGGAAATCTAGTGCCATTGATAGCAACTCCCATGCAAAGTAAGTTGTAGGGGCGGATGCTTGCATCCGCTCAGGCGTCGGGGACGCCGTCCCCTACAAATGAGGATGCCCCTTGTCCGGTGGATGTAGGGCGGGTGTCCTCACCCGCCGCGGCGGCATGGGGTATGCCGCCCTATATGTCAACCTGCAATATCGTTAAACAACTCTTGTGTCCAAACCGGCAGGCCGTACTTTTCATCCAGATGGAAACCGTCAAAAAACTGCGTGTCATCGTCGGTGATGGCGCTGCCGCCCCACTCGTAATCCAATAGGGTAAAGCCGCATTCTGCGGCCCAGCCGGTCAGCTGCGGCAGCACGGTATCCTGCATCACATCGGTGATGCCGAACACGTCACAGACCTCGGTGCGGACATTATCAGCCATCGGAGGCAGAACCACGATGAGCCGCACACCCTCGGCCTGGCAGCGCCGGGCCAACGTGTGCAGGCGGTCGAATTGCTCAGTGTTCAGCGCCCAGCTTTTGCAGCGGGGCGTGATGGTGGCGGTGTAGTCATATAATTTGCGGTGCAGCGGCAAAACCGTACCATCGTCGGCCAGGTAATCCGCGTCGGTCCAGTCCCCGGACTCGATGGTGTCCGGCGTGCCGCGCAGCGTATCCATGGCCACGGTCAGGGCATTGACGTTGTACTCTAAATTGAAGCAGTAGGCCAGCGGATTGTTCAGCGTCTTTTCCAGCGTGGCAAAGCGGTCGGTGTTGTACCCGGCGTTCAGCGTGTAGAACGAGACTTCCACCAGCAGTGTGTCAACTTCGCGGCCGGAATCCAGCACATAGTCCGCGAGGTCGAGGGTTTCTTTCAGCGACGCGCCGCCGAAGGCGAGATTCTGCCAATTCCGGCCGGAAAGCTCGTCCACCAGCGCCATATCAAAATGCGCCAGGCGGCTGTCACCCAAGATCAGATTCGTGCCAGGCTCCTGCTGGTAGGCCCTTACCCGCGCCACCGGCTGGCTGGACGAAGCGGAGGCTTTCAGCCCGAAGTAGTTGTTAGGCTCAAAGGCAACGAAGAATGCGAACCAAAGCAAAACTGGAATCATCAATAATGCAAGTTTTTTAGGATATTCTTCATGGGCGGAAGCCTCCTTTCGTTAAAATGGCTTCCCCTCGGGGAAGCTGTCAGCGGCTTGTCCGCTGACTGATGAGGGCGAGTTTGCCGCGGCGACCCATTCATGGGCAATCGCGGTACATACGCCCTCACCCGGCGCTGGCGCCACCTTCCCCTCGGGGAAGGCGTGGTAAAACCCCGCATACATACCGAATCCGCTGTTCCCAAATCCGCCGCTCTGTATGATGTACCCCACCAGCAAAGCGACGACCAGGGCATAATACACGGCCCAGCGCTTCTCGCCCGCCAGGCAAATCTCGGCGGGCTTGTTCTTATAGGCAAACGCCCGGCGGGTGTCGAGGTAGAACGCCAGCGCCAGCACCAGCACCACAAAGACATAGTACGCCGCCACCATAATGGCGTTGGCGTAGAATCCATTAGACGCAGCAGCGTACAATTCGCTGCCAAACCGCGCGGGTGACCAGCCCAGGAAGCAGCGGCCCAGGTAGGCAAACGCATCCCCACGGTCATGGTGCGGCGGCGGGGAGGACCCCACGCGGAAGAACACCATGCTGATGCACCACAGCACAAACACCCCGGCCCGGCCCACAAAACGCGGGCGGGCGCTTTGGCTTGCCCAGGCGGCGGTGCAAAAGCTCCTCGCCCAGGCGGTAGCAGGCCTGCAACAGACCCCAAACCACAAAGGGCAGCGTGTTCCCATGCCAGAAACCCGACACAAAAAACACCGTAAACACGCACACCTCGGCGGGCAGGCGGGTCAGCCTGCCTCCGGTCACGCCGGACATATCCGCCCACGCCAGCGGCATGAACAGATAATCCTGCAGCCAGGACGAAAAGCTGATGTGCCACCGGCTCCAGAACCCGGAAAAATTCGTGGCAAAAAACGGCGTCTTGAAGTTTTCAGGCAGCTCCAGGCCCAAAAGCAGACCCACGGCCCGCGCGACCTCGGAGTAGCCGGAGAAGTTGAAATACAGCTGGAACGTGTAAAACACGGCGGCCAGCACCAGCATCGGCCCGCCGTAGCTGCGGTAATTCGAACACCTCGTCCACCAGCAGCCCCAGCACGTCACTGACAGCCACCAGCTTAAACAGGCCCAGCGCCATGAGCGCAGCGCGCACAGTGCGGTCGGTGTCAAAGCGGTGCTCCTGCTTAAACTGCGGCAGCAGCGCCCCGGCGCGGCAAATAGGCCCCTGGAGTGACGGTGACAAAAGTTTAAAACAGCGCACAATCGATGAAATTTGTCTCGACTCGCAGTCGCCACGCGCGGTGTCGATCAGGTAGGCAATGGCCGCAAAGCTGTAAAGCTGATGCCCAGCGGCATGGCTACGGCCTGCCAGCCGCCCTCACTGGCGAACGCGCCGTTATATTTAAAAAGGCCAGAATCGCCAGCAACCCGATAACGCCCCCGCGCAGGAACGCAGTCTTGTGGGCGCTGCTGCGGGCCGCCATGCCGCGCCCGCACAGGTAGGTGAACACCGCAATCGCGATCGTCACGCCCAGCATCGACGGCATGGCCAGCGCGTAGAAACCCAGCTGGCCGCCAGCAAGAACGCGCTCTGCCAGCGCTGCGGCAGGTGCAGGTACACCGCGGCCACGACCAGCAGAAAACCGAAAATCAAAACTTTGCGGGCTCATGGCCACACCTCCCCTTTATAATCAGTAATAACTTATTATACATGATTTGCCGTGGGTACGCAAGTGGGTTGTTGTGGTGCAGCGTGATTTGTGCTATACTATCGGTAAAGCTAAATTTTGCCGGAGGCCGCTATGTCCTACATCCGCAGCGCAATCTCAAAATTTTAAAGACCCAGCCCCCGGCGCGTATCATTGCGCTGGGCTTTGCACTGCTGATTTTGTGCAGCGCGGCGCTGCTGATGCTGCCCTTTGCGGTACACCCGGGCTGCACATTGCCCCACTGGACGCCCTGTTCACGGCTACCAGCGCAGTTTGCGTCACGGGTCTTGTGGTGGTGGATACCGCCGACACCTTCAGTATGTTCGGCCAGGTCGTCATTGCGGTGCTCATCCAGATCGGCGGCTTGGTGTCGCATCCATCGGCATGGGGCTGGCACTGGTGACCGGGCGGCGCATCAACTTAAAGGGCCGCTCCCTCGTGCGGGAGGCACTGAACGTGGAAAGTCTGGACGGCATGGTCCGCCTTGTCCGCGCGGTGCTGCTCATGACCCTGATTTGTGAAGGCGCGGGCGCGGTGCTAGGTTTCCCGGCGTTCGCCGGCAGCCATATGCCGCTGCAGGCGGTGTGGCTGAGTATTTTCCACTCGATCGCTTCCTTTAACAATGCGGGTTTTGACGCGCTGGGCGGCGGCACAAACCTGATACCCTACCGCGGCGATGTGTTGCTGAATATCGTCACCGATGCGCTTGTCATCGTGGGCGGCATCGGCTTCATGGTCATTCTGGATGTGGACGCTGCCGGGGCAATTTCGCAAAATGACCTTCCACACCAAGGTCGTGCTGACGACGACGGCGGTGTTGCTGTTCGGCGGCGCGGCGCTGCTGCAAATCACCGACCATCTTGACTTTATGACGGCGTTTTTCCAGAGCATGACGGCCCGCACGGCGGGTTTCTCCACTGTGGATCTCAGCGGCTTGAGCAGCGCGGGCCTGCTGGTCATTATGGTGTTGATGTTCGTGGGTGCGTCGCCGGATCCACGGGCGGCGGCATCAAGACGACCACCTTTTGTGCTGATGCAGCAGGTGCGGTCGATCTTCTCAAGCGCAGGCTCGGCGCATTCCACCGCCGTCTGCCGGACGGCTCACTGGCAAAGGCTGCCACCATCACCTTGATGGGCCTGATCGTTGTGAGCTGCGGTACCTTCGCGCTCTGCATTCTGGAGCCGGAGACGGATTTGCGCCTGCTGTTTGAGCAGGTGTCGGCGTACAGCACAGCGGGGCTTTCCACCGGCATCACGGCGGGGCTGCGGGCCGCAGCAAAGCGGTGCTGATTTTTACCATGTTCATCGGCCGCGTGGGTGCGGTGACGCTGCTCTCCCTCTGGGTTGAGCGCCCCGAGCCCAGCGCCCATTACACCGAGGAAACCATCACGATTGGGTAAACGGCGCGGGGGGTGAGGGCACCCCGCCCTACAAATACGGAAAACCGTTGCCGTAGGGCGGCATGCCCCCATGCCGCCGTGGACGCTTGCCGCAGCACATTCAGAAAGGTATTGCCGCTATGTTTGACAAAAAAAAATTCTGCCGAAAGTCACGGCGTCATCGGCCTGGGTCGGTTTGGTACGGCGCTGGTCAAAACGCTGGCCGCCGCGGGCAAAGAGGTCATCGCCGTGGACAAGGACGAAGCCAAGGTCAAGGCCGTGCGCGGCTACACCGATTACGCCTTTGTCATCGATGAGCTGGACGAAGTATCACTGAAAGAAACCGGGATGCAGAACTGCGGCACCGTCACGATCTGCATTGGTGAGCAGGTGGATGTCAGTATTCTGACTACGATGCTTGTCACGAAGCTGGGCGTGCCTCACGTTATTTCCAAGGCCGCCAGCGAGGTCCACGGCGAAGTGCTCAAGCGCCTGGGGGCCGAAGTCGTCTACCCCGAGGCTGACATGGTCGTGCGCATTGGCAAGCGGCTGATCTCGGGTAATCTGCTGGATTACATTGCCCTGGGCGACGGCGTCGAAGTGGCGCATTGCCGTGGCGGCAAGATGCTGGGCAAAGCGTCCGCCAGCTGGATGCGCAAAGTCTACGGCATCAATATCATCGCCGTGGAGCACGGCAACCAGACCAATGTGGAATTTGCCGCGGACTATACCTTTAAGGAGGGGACAGTGTGGCGGTAATCGGCAAGGTCGGGAAGATCGATAAGTTTGAGAAGGAAATATAAAGAAGGCCCCCTTTGACAAGAAAGGTTTTGTTCCCCTTGTTAAAAACTAACAGCACAAATTTTGCGCATTTTACCTTGCAATTCGGCCTGTGATGCGGTACACTTAAACTAACAAAATATGGCAAAACAGGAGGACTTCCCCATGGAACACAGCAATCCGATCCTGATGGGCAACAGCAGCCCGCAGAAGTTTATCACTATCGGCGAAGTGATGCTGCGCCTGACCCCGCCGAACTATGAAAAGATCCGCATGACTTCCACTTTCGAGGCCAGTTACGGCGGCAGCGAGGCAAACATTGCGCTGGCTCTGGCGAACCTCGGCGTGGATTCCACCTTCTTCAGCGTTGTGCCCAACAACTCCCTAGGCAAAGCGCCATCCGCTGGCTCCGCTGCAATGACGTCCACTGCACGCCGATGATCCTCTCCACCAAGGAAGAAACCCCCAGCCACCGCCTGGGCACCTATTACCTTGAGACCGGCTACGGCATACGCCCCAGCAAGGTCATCTATGACCGTATGCACAGTGCCCTGACCGAGTAACGACCTGACCAAGGTCGATCTGGATGAGCTGTTTGACGGCTTCGACTGGCTGCACCTGTCCGGCATCACCCCGGCGCTGAACAAAAACTGCGCCGATTTTATCCTGCGCTGCCTTGCGCACCGCCAAGGAGAAGGGCCTGACCGTCAGCTTTGACGGCAACTTCCGTTCCACGCTGTGGTCCTGGGAGGATGCCCGCGACTACTGCACCCAGTGCCTGCCCTACGTTGATGTAACTGTTCGGCATCGAGCCGTACCACCTGTGGAAGGACGAAGAGGATCATGCTAAGGGTGACTGGAAGGACGGCGTCCCCTTGCAGCCCAGCTATGAGCAGCAGGACGAAATTTTCCAGCATTTCATCGACCGTTACCCCAACCTCAAGTGCATTGCCCGCCATGTGCGCTATGTCCACTCCGGCAGTGAGAACAGCCTGAAAGCCTTTATGTGGTAACGAGGGTCACACGTTCGAGTCCAAGCTCTATACCTTAATATTCTGATCGAGTCGGCGGCGGCGATGCCTTTGCCAGCGGACTGATCTACGCGATGATGCATGACTATAAGCCGATGGATATGGTCAACTTCGCGGTCGCGTCCAGCGCCATCAAGCACACATCCACGGCGATGCCAACATCACCGACGACGTGGAGAGCATCCGCAATCTGATGAATATGAACTACGATATCAAGCGGTAATACGTAATAAAGCGCCGTCCCGGGTGAGGGACGGCGTTTTTATTTGAAGGTGTCCGCCGCCCGCCCGGCACGTAGGTGTAAATCAGCAGCAGCCCGAACAGCAGCGGCACCGCCAACGATCTGCCCGATGCTCACAATGCGCTGTAACTGGTGGACGATGGGCCGCACATATGCTGCCCTACACCTCTGCCTGGCGGTTTTTACCTATTATACTGCCGCCGCCAAACGCAAGTCACCCCAGCGCCACATCCAGCGCCATCATCAGGGTAAAGCCCAGTAAAGCAGATCGTGCCCACGTTGGAGTGTTCACCCTGGGACATTTCGGGATCAGCTCCTCGATAACAACATACAGCATCGCGCCCGCGGCAAAGCTCAAAAGATACGGCAGCGCGGGCACGACCAGCCCCGCCGCCCAGATCGTGAACAGCGCGCCCAGCGGTTCCACCGCGCCGGACAGTGTGCCCATCAGGAACGCCCTGCCCTTGCTCATGCCCTCGGCTTTTAAAGGCATTGAAATGATCGCACCTTCGGGGAAATTCTGGATGGCAATGCCCAGGGACAGCGCCAATGCGCCCATGGCGGTGATCTGTGCGCTGCCGGTTAAGTATCCCGCGTACACAACGCCGACGGCCATGCCCTCCGGAATATTGTGCAGCGTGACGGCCAGCACCAACATCGTCGTGCGGGAAAAGACACTTTTGGGGCCTTCGGGCGTGTCCGCGCCCTGGTGCAGGTGGGGACAAGCACATCCAGCAGAAGCAGGAACCCGACGCCGAGCCAGAACCCGATAACGGCGGGCAGGAACGCCAGCCGCCCCAGCACGGCGGACTGCTCCATGGCGGGGAGAGCAGGCTCCAGATGGATGCCGCCACCATGACCCCGGCGGCAACCCGGTCAGCGCCCGCTGCACGCCGGGATGCAGGGACTTTTCATAAAGAACACGCAGGCAGACCCGATAGTCGTGCCCGCAAAGGGATAAGAACCCCAATGAATACGCTTGTTAGCATACACTAACCCTCCTGTATAAATCATAGTAAAATAGTATGCTTTCGTGAAGGATTATAGCACAAAGGGAGGGGCGTCAAGGCACAGGGGAAAGCCCCGCCCGACACAAAAATTTTACACCCCTTCACACAAAGCAGTTAAAAATATATCAAAACACTTGCGCAAATCGAACTTTGTGCGTATAATAATACTAAACCCCTTGGGGTGGTGCGCCCCGCCAAAATGTGAAACATACCGAGAGGAGCTTTTACTCTGGGTTTGGGTAAAAAGACCATTGACGATGAGAACTACGCCGTAAGCGCGTACTGGTTCGCTGCGACTTCAATGTCCCGATTAAGGACGGCGTTATCACCAATGATAACCGCATCAACGCCGCATTGCCGACCATCAAGAAATTGATCAACGACGGCGCTAAGGTCATCCTGTGCAGCCATCTGGGCAAGCCGAAGAACGGCCCCGAGGCCAAGTTCAGCCTGGCCCCGTTGCTGTCCGCCTGAGCGAGAAGCTGGGCCAGCCGGTCGTCTCTTTGCGGACGATGACACTGTCGTCGGCGAGAATGCCAAGGCTGCTGTTGCCACCATGGGCAACGGCGACGTCGTTCTGCTGCAGAACACCCGCTTCCGCAAGGAAGAGACCAAGAATGAGCCCGCTTTCAGCGAAGAGCTGGCCAGCCTCGCCGACGCTTATGTCGACGATGCCTTCGGCTCCTGCCATCGCGCCCACTGCTCCACCGCCGGTGTTACCGACTACATTAAGGATACCGCTGTCGGCTACCTGATGGAGAAGGAGATCAAGTACCTCGGCAACGCCGTGAACGATCCCGAGCGTCCCTTCACCGCCATTCTGGGCGGCGCCAAGGTCGCGGATAAGCTGAACGTTATCTCCAACCTGCTAGAGAAGGTCGATACCCTGATCATCGGCGGCGGCATGGCCTACACCTTCCTGAAGGCCCAGGGCTACGAGATCGGCAAGAGCCTGTGCGACGACTCCAAGCTGGACTACTGCAAGGAAATGATGGCCAAGGCCCAGGAGAAGGGCGTTAAGCTGCTGCTGCCTGTTGACGCTGCCTGCATCAAGGACTTCCCCGATCCCATCGATGCTCCCATCGAGACCACCATTGTTCCGGTCAGCGCCATCCCTGCTGACCAGGAAGGCTGCGACATCGGCCCCGAGACCATGAAGCTGTTTGCTGATGCCGTCAAGGCCAGCAAGACCGTTGTATGGAACGGACCTATGGGCGTATTCGAGAATCCTACCCTGGCTGCCGGCACCCTGGCTGTTGCCAGGCCATGGCAGAGAGCGATGCCACCACAGTCATCGGCGGCGGCGACTCCGCTGCGGCTGTCCAGCAGATGGGCCTGGGCGACAAGATGACCCACATCTCCACCGGCGGCGGCGCATCTCTCGAGTACCTCGAGGGTAAGGAGCTGCCCGGCATCGCCGTCATCCAGAAGGCTTGATCAACAATACCGCAGGCGGCAGAGCCGCCGCGCTTTTATAGGCTCTCGAGGGGAAGGCTTATTATGGAAGGAGTAATTACCATGGATAAACAGAACCGCAAAGCCATCATTGCTGGCAACTGAAAATGAACAAGACCGCTACCGAGGCCAAGGCCCTCATCAGCGAGCTGATCCCCGCTGTCAAGGACGCCGGCTGCGAGGTCGTTATCTGCGTTCCTTCACCGACCTGGTCACCGCTGTCGAGATGACCAAGGGCACCAACATCCATGTCGGTGCCGAGAATGTCCACTTTGAGAAGTCCGGTGCCTTTACCGGCGAAATTTCCGCCGATATGCTGACCGACCTGGGCGTTGAGTACGTCGTTGTCGGCCACAGCGAGCGCCGCCAGTACTTTGCCGAGACCAACGAGACTGTCAACAAGCGCACCAAAGCTGCGCTGGCTTACGGCCCTGCCCATCATCTGCGTTGGCGAGAGCCTGGATCAGCGTGAGCAGGGCGTCACCGAGGAACTGGTCCGTATGCAGGTCAAGATCGCCCTGAACGGCGTGACCGCTGATGAACTGAAGAACGTCGTCATCGCCTACGAGCCCATCTGGGCCATCGGCACCGGCAAGACCGCTACCGCTGACCAGGCCGAGGAAGTCTGCGCCGCCATCCGCAAGGTCGTCGGCGAGCTGTACGGCGAGGACGCCGCCAAGGCCCTGACCGTCCAGTACGGCGGCAGCATGAACCCGAAGAACGCTGAGGAACTGCTGAGCAAGCCCGACGTTGACGGCGGCCTGATCGGCGGCGCGTCCTTGAAGGCTGACCAGTTTGCTGTTATCGTGGACGCTGCTACCAAAGGCTAAATTGCGTTTTCCCGAATGTTTGTAGGGAACGCATATATGCGTCCGGCAGCGTGACGGCCGCCCTACAACCCTATTATTAAGGAGTTTCAATTTTATGTCCAAACCTGTTATGCTCTGCATTATGGACGGCTTTGGCTGGACGCCCGACAAGACCTTCGGCAATGCCGTGGCCGCCGCCAACAAGCCCAACTTGATAAGCTGTTCGCCAACTACCCCATGACCACCATCGAGGCATCCGGCATGGCTGTCGGTCTGCCCGACGGCCAGATGGGCAACTCGGAAGTAGGCCACACCAACATGGGCGCGGGCCGCATCGTCTACCAGCAGCTGACTCTCATCACCAAGTCCATTAAGGACGGCGAGATGCTGAAAACCCGGTGCTGGTCAAGAACATGAAGGCCGCTATCGACGCAGGCAAGGCCATCCATCTGATGGGCCTGGTCGGCACCGGCGGCGTCCACAGCCACGCCGACCACTGGTTCGGCGTGCTGGAAATGGCTACACATGGGCGCGAAGGACGTTTACCTGCACTGCATCATGGACGGTCGTGACACCGATCCCCACAGTGGCAAGGGCTTCCTGGCTGACCTGCAGGCCAAGCTGGACGAGCTGGGCATCGGCAAGATCGCCAGTGTCTCCGGCCGTTACTACGCCATGGACCGCGACAACAACTGGGACCGTGAGGAAAAGCCTACGCCGCCTTTGTCTACGGCGAAGGCAACCACGCCGCCAACGCGCAAGGAGGCCATTGAGGCCAGCTACGCCGCCGACGTGACCGACGAGTTCGTCATCCCCGTTGTCACCTGCGAGGGCGGCCGCGTTGAGGATGGCGACACCGTCATCTTCATGACCTTCCGCCCCGACCGCGCCCGCCAGATGACCCGCATCTTCTGCGATGACGCCTTCATCGGCTTTGAGCGCCGCGGCGGCCGCAAGCAGGTCAACTACGTCTGCATGGCCGAGTACGACGCTACGATGCCCAACTGCGAGGTTGCGTATCCCCGTTGAACTGAAGAACACCCTGGGCGAGTACCTGGCCGCCAACGGCAAGACCCAGCTGCATTGCCGAGACCGTGAATATGCTCATGTGACCTTCTTCTTCAACGGCGGCGTCGAGCAGCCCTGCGAGGGCGAGACCGCAAGGTCATCCCAGCCCGAAGGTTGCCACCTACGACCTCAAGCCCGAGATGAGCGCCTATGAGGTCGCCGACGAGTGCAAGGCCCGCATCGAGGCAGCAAGTATGATGTCATCATCCTGAACTTCGCCAACTACGATATGGTCGGCCACACCGGCGTGTTTGATGCCGCTGTCAAGGCCGTTGAGCTGTTGACAAGTGCGACGGCGAAGTCACCGACGCCGTGCTGAACGGGCGGTGTTGTAGTCCTGACTGCCGATCACGGCAACGCCGAGAAGATGAAAGAAGAACTTGACGGTTCTCCTTCACCGCGCACACACCAACGTCGTGCCCTTCGCGGTCATCGGCGCTGGCGACGTGAAGCTGCGCGAGGGCGGCTGCCTGGC
>SCPP01000352.1_pt1 | contig 15172 bp, 20 predicted proteins | sample 6106811 | NCBI WGS metagenome assembly SCPP01 (sample SAMN10720449, study PRJNA508395) | human gut metagenome | isolation source: Participant 2 stool, 15 month | host: Homo sapiens | collected 2018
ATTCAATCCCAATGTAAACTTTTCTCCATCAGAAAAAAAAATGTTGCTGTAAAACGTTTATCCTCCGGTTCATATTCATTTACTATACTTTCTGAACACTGGACCCAACCATAAGAGGCATCTCTTGCCATATTAACATTTCTCGACTCATATAAACAGGCCTCCAGTTCTTTTGTGTTCTGTTGAATATTGTAATTCCAATATAGATTCCTTATTATTTTCATTCGTTTCCAAATGAATAGAGGCAAAATCTTCCAATAATTGATAAAATGCCCTGATCTTCCAATAGCATAACTTTTGCTGCCCACTGCTCAGCTTTATCCCATTCTTCAGATTTAAATAAACTAACGATAAATACGACATTGCAGCTCCCTGGGTAATCCTACCGGATTCTGCATCAGACCATTCCATCAGGTAAATTCTTTACAGCAAATTCCAAATCCGATATAATCAGATCATATACCTTTGAACTGATGCTCTTGGAGGATATAAATCATCCAATGATGTATATTCTTTCGTAATCAATGGAACGCCACCATACAATCGCACTAATCGAAAATACCAATAAGCTCTAATAAAATGAGCCTGCCCTAAGACTTCACTCTTAATTTCATCACGTATTTCCATAGGAGAAACATTATCGATACAAGTATTACATCTGGATATTCCTTTGTAAGCGGCTTTCCATACCCCTTGTACGGTCTCATGATTTCCGTCAAACTGGTGGGTATTCATCAAAAGCGTCCAACCTAAATAAGGCATAATATCATCTGATTGTATATCACCTACTGCATCTAATCCTGCATCCCAAAACTAGTGGGGTCAGTCATTTGAGTATAACAAGATGTTCCCGCCATAATCGCATCACTTTCCGTTTTATAAAAGGTCTCCGGAGTTACTGTACCATATGGTAGCTCTTCCAAAAATCAGAACAACTGCTCAACAAAATAAATTTGCTAATGCTATCAATATATACTTATTCATAATCATTCAATTTAGAAATTTAGATTTAAACCAATTGTATAAGAACGGGCCTGAGGATACGAAGTTGGAGAGCCAACTCGGACATTTCCGGATCAATTCCGGGAATGGAGCGAATGTTAATAAGTTCTGCCCCGCTACATAAACACGTGCTTTCATTACATTTTCAGATTAAATGTATATCCCAACGAGATATTTTTCAACCGGAAATAATCCGCACTCTTAATATGGAATGTTGAAACATCTAAATAACCTTCTCCATATTTAGGCTTGGGCATTTCATTAGTTGATCCGGGAGTCCAACGATCTAACCATACAGTATTCACATTTCTCCAATCGGTTACAGGATACATACCACCAACTCCTGCCCAAAAGTTCTCTGCCAAATTCTCCTGCCAAAACATGGAAAAATCAAATCCTTTATATTGCATAGACAAATTAACACCTAATGTAGAATGAGGCATTGCATCTGCTATATATGTACGGTCTTCCGCATCTATTTTATTATCATTATTCAAGTCCTTAAACTTGATAGATCCCACTTCTGCTTTTGACCATGAAGGCGAATTTGCAATCTCTTCTTCTGTTTGATAAATTCCCTCCATAACATAACCATAGATAGAATTGATTGGATGACCAATTTCACTTCTTCTTACGATATTATAACTCGTTGTACTTGTTAAAAAATCTTGTTCTTGAATCAAACCTCTTACTTCATTATGGTTATATCCATAAATTAAAGAAGTATTCAATGACAAATCTCCAAACTTATTATTGTAACGTAATTCCATTTCAAAACCAGTATTACGAACTTTTCCTGCATTGACTGTTGGTGCATTTTTCCCTACGGTTGAAGGAATCGGATAAGATAATAAAATATCTTTCGTATCTTTTATATAATACTCGGCAACCAACGATAACGTATTGTCCAATACTCCTAAATCTACTCCAATATTAGTGATAGTTGTGGTTTCCCACTTAATATTAGGATCTATCAAACTTAAAGAAGAAACTCCAGGAGTTCGTACCGTACCATCTCCAAATAAAGCCCATTGACTAACATTAAGCTGATCTAAAAGAATACAAGCCGATCTCCTGATTACCCAAAGAACCATAACTAGCGCGTAGTTTTAAGTTTGAGATCCAAGAGACATCTTCCATGAACTCCTCCGAATTGATACGCCAAGCCATTGATCCGAGGGAAATAACCATACTTATTATTCTTTCCAAAACGAGATGATCCATCCACACGCATATTGAAAGAAAATAAATAGCGGGACATGAAATTATAATTCACATTTCCAAAATAAGAGAGCATAGACCAACGTGTTAATCCTCCGGTAGCACGCCAATCCCGTTGTCCTGCATTCAATACCTGCATATGTTCCTCATCATTCAAGAAACTGCGAACCGTACCATTTACAGCTTTATCCTGATTGGCTTGTAATGATAAACCCGCCATCGCATCTAAGTGATGTTTTTCCCAATCCTTATTAAAATACAGTAAGTAATCATTTTGCCAAGTATATCCCAAAGTTATATTATCTTCAAGTTTCTGATCTGCAAAATCTGTATATTCACCAATTTCTGAAACTTTAGGATAATAAGCTCTTTATTGTTTGCCGTAAAATCAATAGCACCGGTAACCTTAAATTTCAATTCATCAAAATTTGATACTCGACATATAGATTGGCAAGAGCTCTCCATGCATGTGTCTTATTTCCTCTATATAATTCAGACATATAAACAGGATTCACACAACCTTCTCCTTGTCCCGGTTCACCCCAGGAACCATCCTCTTTTAACCGACATCGTTGAAGGTGCTACCATAGCAGATCCTAAAACAGAATTACCATAAGACTGATTCAGGTAAGAGCTACAGAGTTTCAACCTTCAATTTCGGCAAGATTGTAGCATCTCCATTAAAACGAAAACTGGCACGATCATATCCCGTATTTTTAATGATACCGTCTTGCGAATAAAAGTTCCCGAAATATAATAGTTAGATAAATCCGACCCTTTTGAAGAAGTTAACATTATACTCTTGAGTAATTGCGGATTGAGTAATCTCATCCATCAATCCGTGCCTCTTCCATAGGAAGCCGGATCTGCAAAACCGGAGTAAGTCCCGCATTTTTGTAGGCTTCATTTTGCAACATTGCATATTCCTCCGCGTTCAACACATCATATTCTTTAATCATAGATTGTACGGAAACGTATGTGTTTACAACTAATTTGCCGATACCTTTTGCTCCTCTTTTTAGTTGTTAATAAAATAACACCATTTGCAGCTCTTGAACCATAAATGGCTGCTGAAGATGCATCTTTCAATACACTGACCGACTCTATATCATTCCGGATCAATCGTTTCAATACCATAGTCCACAGCCTGACCATCCACCACAAGTAACGGATCATTCTTCGCATCAGCACCTAACGTTCCGACACCACGAATACGAATCGTAGATCCAGAACCGGGTGATCCGCTATTTTGTGTAATCTGAACTCCGGATAAATGCCCTTTAATCATAGATGACACAGAGTTCGTTTGTACATCACCCATGTCTTCCGGACGGACAGATCCTACCGCTCCCGTCAAATTGACCTTCTTCTGTGTCCCATAACCGACAACGACAACTTCATCCAGTTCCTCTAAGTCACTTGTCAGAACGATATTAAAAGCCGTTTTATTTCTCACTGTCAGTTCTTGTGTCTTATAGCCTATATAAGAAATAAGCAACGTGGAATTTTCCGGTACATTCAATGAAAATACACCATCAATATCTGTTATTGTTCCATTTATTTTATTCCCTTTTTCTAAAATATTGGCTCCAATAACAGGCTCACCGGATTGGTCTACCACTGTACCCGTTATTTTTAGATATTTGCTGGTCAATCATATTATTATCAGCATCTCTACCCTTAATAAGAGTAATATTCTTACCTACCACTTTATAGGTCACTCCTGTACCCTCAAATATCTTGTTTAATACATCAGATACGGATTCATTGTTGGCACTCAGGGAAACTTTTCTGTTTATATTCACTTGATTCTTGTCATACACAAACAAATAATCAGTCTGTTTCTCTATCTCACTGATCACTTTCTGAACAGAAAGACCGTTGGCCAGTATCGAGACTTTTGCATTCTGTGAGTTGGCTTCTACTGCAAAAAGTGTATGTATGCAAGTAAACAAAGCTACAATAGTGATCCTCATAATACGAAATATATGTTTAATTTCAAGTATAGATTGTCTGTACAAAATATAATTCATAATTTTGTAATTAATAATTTGTTAGTACTTCGATAAATATCCCAGTTCGGGGTTCTAACCCATAACCGGTGAGCGTTGGCGCGCTTGCCGGTTTTTCATATACTTTCTACGTTTGTGTCATAGGCTTTCAGATTTAAAAGGTTACACAATAAGATTAATTAATAGTAATCAGATTCTTCTCCTCATCTTTCTTATACATAAAATGATTTGTCAATTGCAGAACGCTCAGGATATGATCCAGACCATCCCTTGTCCGGAACTTACCCGTACAATGCCGTTTGTTCTCCAGTACGGATTTATTCTTTACGTCGATGTTTACATCAAAATATAATTTAAGCTTATCCAGTACCTCGGTAAGTGGTTCATCAAAATAGAGAATCCCTTCGCGCCACAGGTAATAATCTTTACTTTCTATAGGAACAACCGATAGCTTGTTATTCCCAAGCACGGCTCGATTGTTGGGGGTAAGAGACGACACGGTCTGTTATACGATCCGAAATTTCGACTTTCCCGTTAACAGGGCTGTCTCAAATTCTTTCGATTGCTTATAGGCATTTACATTAAAGGAAGTACCCAAGGCCTCGATATCATATATAGATGTCGAAACAATAAACGGTTTCTCCTTATTGGCCTTTACCTCGAAAACCTTCACCTTCCAGGATTACCTGCCGCTTTTCCCTCAATGAATCGGGTAGGGAAATTCAGTGTACTTCCGGCATTCAGCCAGACTTTAGATCCATCGGCCAGCGTCAACTGTGCATTCTGTCCGGCCGGTACATGTACGGTTTGCATGGCAATATCTTCTTCTGTACCCGGATTGAACCAATAGTTCAATGTAAATCCCAGTATAAAAACAGCAGCTATCTTCACCGCTTCCCGCAAAATAGTCCGCCATCTGAACTTTCTTTTAACGACAGTGTGACAGTTTCCGGTTTTTCGTGCCAGAAAGCTATTTCATACAAACGGCACAGTTGCTGATAATGCTTCATGTTTGCCGCATCAGCATCCAGCCACTCCGTGACCAGGCGTGATTGTTCCGCTGTTGTACGACCTTCAAAATATAATTGTAATAGTTTATCATCCATATTTTTTTGCTTTACATATATAAGACGACAGCCGGAGAAAGTTCACTAGTACCGGACGAAAAAATTTCATTCGGATGAAACTATTTTCCTTTCGGATGGAATCCAATTCAATTCAACAGGAAATAAATCAAAGGCAAATAATCCTTTAAAGAAATGCGCAAGGCTTTCAATGCTTTAGCGATATGATAATCGACCCCCTTGACTGTTATCCCCAACTCTTCAGCTATTTCTTTTCCGGATTTTTGTTCGAAACGACTCATCATAAATACTCTTTTAGTCTGCAAAGGCAAATCATCCAGCGTTTTAGTTAAGATCGACTGAATTTCTTTAGAGAAAATATCATTCGGATTACAGGCTTCCAAAGTCGAGATACGGATAGATAATTCACGTTGCTGCCATTCTGCCATAGCCTCAAAACTTCCTGCATACTCGCCTGCTTTCTCAAATAATCGAGCGATTTATGTTTGAGTATAGTCAATAACAATGCCAAAGGCTTCTCCACCGGCTCCTTCTTCATCGTCTCCCAAAGTTTGATTAATGATTCAGTTGCAATATCTTCAGCTACCAGATCATTACGTACGTATATCCGGGCAAAACGAAATGTTTTCTCATAATATTTCAAATATATACTATTAAATTGCTCGATCTGTAACATTGGAATATTTATAGACGTCACAAACATACAAAAATCGGACAAACTAAAAAAGCTGATCTTATTTATATTAATAATATTTATTTTTCACTACAACTACTCCTAGTACTTAAATATAACAAACAACAAACCTGTAATTTTAGTACAAACCCTATGTAAAATCATACACTTGTATTTTTGTTACAAGTTAAATATCAATTAATAACAACTCCATTCCCTATTCCAGGCATACATTGCAACGTTTTAAAAACGTTTGTTAATTATATGTCTAATTAAATTAATTGTTATGTTTAAGATCTACAGACCTATCAGCGCATTATTGCTGGTGGCCTCATTAGGATCTGCCTGGAATGCCTTCGCATCCGGAGGGACAATAGGAGAAACTTCTGAAGTTAATCAGCAATCAGGGAAAGTTACAGGTATCGTCGCAGACGATCTTGGACCGGTAGCCGGAGCATCAGTTGCAGTAAAAGGTACCTCTAAAGGAACCATAACAGACAGCGATGGAAAATTCGTCCTGAATGGAGTCAAAAGGCGAAATAATACAAATTTCATTTCTGGGTTATACGACACAGGAAATCGCCTATAAAGGACAGGAAAATCTGGATATCAAATTGGTGGAAGACTCGCAAGCTATCGATGAAGTCGTTGTTACCGCCCTCGGAATGAAACGTTCTCATAAAAGCCTTGGTTATGCATTAACAACCATCAAAGGAGATGAATTCACTCTTGCCGGTAAGGCAGCAAACCCCTTAACATCTCTATATGGTAAAGCTGCCGGTGTTGGTATCCAGTCGAGTGCAGCAGGTCCGACCGGAGGTGTAAACATTAAGATTCGTGGAGCTGCCAGCCTGGAATCATCCTCCAAGACACGCCCGTTGTTCGTTGTAGACGGTGTGCCCATTCATGACCAGGAATCATCTATGGCAACCCGTGGTTATGACCCGTTGAACTCTTTCGACTATGGTGCAGGTATCAATGATATTAACCCGGAAGATATCGAATCAATGGAAATCCTGAAAGGAGCGAAAGCATCCGTTCTATATGGTAGTGAAGGAGCCAACGGCGTTGTATTGAAAAAAAACAAAAAAGGGGCCAATACCAGAGGTTTAGGAGTAACGGCCTCTTTCCAGTATACCGTTGAACAACCGGTTTCTTATATTGATTTTCAGAATGAATTCGGTACGGGAACAAGTGTTTATGATGAACTGACTGGTAAATTGCCCGATGGAACCTCCATGAGAAGACTGGGTACTTCCCGCTTCAACTTCGGACCGCTTTGATGGTAAACCGATCATGGATATAGACGGTAATATTATCAACTACGAAGCACAGCCGGATAACTTTATGGATTTCTTCCGTAAAGGCTATTCAGACAACGTCAACGTCGCCATTGCCGGAGGTAATGAAATGGGAAATGCGTGCGTTTCCTATACCAATTATAAATATCAGGGTATTCTGGATAATTTTGAACAGAAAAAGAATATCCCTCAGTTCCTCCTGAAAAATGAACGCATCAAAGTTTGCTACTTTCGAAATCAATTCAAACATTTATAACATTGTCACCCAAAACCGTTATCCTAATATCGGAGGTCTCGTTTCATACGGTATCAACAGAGACCAACCATTTTCAACGCTGGAACGACTATATAAAGATGATTCCGGATACAAACGGAACAAGGAAGATCTGACTATGAGCAGTTATGCTTCCAATATCATGGATTTGCTGTGGCACCAACGCGAAAACAGAAATGTGGATGATAAATTTCACATGATCACATCATTAAAAGGTAAATTCGATTTCCATAAAATGTATTCCTTGTGCTACAGGGAGGTATCGACTATACGGATATTGAATATAACCAGAAAGCCAGAGTTACTCAGGCTGAACCCAATGTGGTCGGTGGTAAATATTCCAGAAAAGAAGAACGTTATGTAGTACAAAACTACGATGCAATGTTGAATTTCGACAAGAATTTCATGAAAGACCGTTTAAATGTACTGGCTTCTTCGGTGGAGGTTACCGCAGCAATGAAGATAAGAGCATTAACGTTTCAACATACGGTGACATGCTTTATCCGGATTGGTACTCATTGAATAATGAAGGCTCATGGCCGGGCGCTGGCGACAAAGGAAGGTTAGAGGTATGTCGCGCGGTTCCGACTCTCTACAGTCTTTACGGCGTGACTCTCTCCCTGGACGAACGTTATTATGTAGAAATTACCGGAAGAAATGACTGGGCTTCTACTTACCCGCAGGAAACAACTCCTACTTCTATCCGGGTATCTCATTCAACTGGAACTTCAAAGACCAGATTCCAATCCCGCAATTGCAGTTCGGTAAGATACGTATGGCCTGCCGTCATGCCGGTCGTCCCGCTTCCCGCTACTTTGCAAACAACGTCTTCAGCCTGGGACAGATTGCAGAAACCGAAGCTTCGATCGTAACACCTCCAAGTGCCCTATTCTCAGGTTTATTGAAACCAGAACGCAAAAGAGAATATGAAATCGGTATGGACTTACGCTTTTTCGATCAGAACAGACTTGAATTCGACTCTCTTACTATACGAATAATGTATACGACCAAATCATGTCCGTTCCCCTGTCATCCACTTCCGGATACAGCGAAATCAGGATTAATGCCGGTAACGCATAACTACGGTTATGAAATCTTCCTGAAAGGGACTCCGCTGGTAGGCAAAGATTTCCGTTGGGATGTATCATTCACGGCAGCAAATCAGTATGCAAAGGTGAAGAAGTTATATCCGGTATTACACAGAAATTAATCGGTGGCGGAACAGGATACAAAGTTGTCCGAAGTAGGTGAGCCAATGGGTGAATTACTTACCTATGATTATAAGAAAGATGAACATGGCAACCGTGTTGTAAGCCTCGAATGGTTTCTATGTACTGGATTATGATGCCGGTTTCAAGAAAACTCCAACATCAATCCATCTTTCATCGGTGGTTTCAATACATCGTTCTACTATAAGAACTTCAATATCAACCTGGGATTTGACTACAAATTCGGTGGAGCTCTGTTATCTATGTCCAACTACTACCTTATCGGTAACGGTCTGTCAAAGGAATCTTTGCCTTATCGTGACGAGAAACATGGCGGTTTGGCTTACTACATCAAACGAACAGAACGTAAAGGTTCCCTGTGAACACAACACAACAGCCCCTGCCGGAGCCAAGGATAACCGGGTATATCATGATGGTCTTATCCTCAACGGTGAAGACGGCAGTAAGAATGATATCATCTAAGTGCCTACGAATACTATTCTACATTCATCCATGACATGTCGGCCGATCTGCAACCGGATAATATCTATAAGAATGACTATATCAAGTTCCGCGAAATCGGTATTTCCTATACCATTCCGAAAAGAATCGTAGAAAGGCTAAACTGCAAAAGTGACTTTGACAGCTACAGCACGTAACCTGTTCTACTCTATAAGCTATTCCGAATATTGATGCAGAATCAACGCTCGGTACGAACTCTTACGAAGAATATTCATTCTTCTACCCGAAGTTTCGGTATCGGTGTTTCAGTTAGTTTCTAAATACACAATGCAAGGAATTATAAAAATATATTATTAACGGGTTTGGCGGCAGCTCACTATTATTGTCCGGCTGCCAGGACAAACTGGAAGAAGATTTCTACAACCCTGAAAACTACCAGGCGCCGGAAAACAAACTGGCTGCCGGCCTGTTCACAAAACGCTTTACGAATGGCGAAGTCTATGTACAGGACTACGGAGAATGGTGGTGGTCATTGACAGGTGCCGGTGTTACAGCTTATGCCCAGGTCGGTGTTCGACCTACTACACAAAATTATGCCGGTATTTACCAGGATTTTGAAGATGTAACCACCGGTAATGGATTCTCGGCAGACAACGGTATACGTAATTATTTTAATAATATGTATACCAAAATGAAAACCTGGTCAATCTTCAAGCAATTAGTCGAAGAAGAATATACGGGAGAAACATTAACGAACAGCTACGTATATTACCAGTTGACTACTGTTATGAAAGACTATACCATGCTCCGCAATATTGACTTTTCAACAGTATTCCTTATTACAACGCCATTCCGGGAAACAAGGGAATTTTGTTTGCAGAGTATGACGATCCTCTGGAAGTTACCAAAACAATTCTCGATGAATTGAAAGAAATATCGGAAAGTATAGTTGCCGATTATGATAAAATGTCTCCGAAGCTACTTTTGCCAAACAAGATGTCGCCTTTAAAGGAGACATTCAGTTATGGAAACAATATATCAATGCATTGAGATTGAAATTTGCAGTCCGCATGTCTGCTGCCGACGAAGCCTACGCAAAACTCAGATTGCATCAGCGATACAGGACGGACTTCCCACCAAAGATATGATCTGGCTTTTGCCTACGAATCCGGCCAAAGATTTACCGGGAGGCGGTACTATCAACCGTGGATGGTTCGAACGCTTTACTTCGTTATTCATCCCCAATGTGATTCTCGAAAGAATGAACCATAACAGATTGAAATATGAACCGGGAATCGATGACCCGCGTCTGCCGGCCATAGCCGCTCCGACACGTTACAACGACTATCGTGGTATCCGCATGGACAACCTATACCACCAGCCGGCTTACGACTCTATTGCCGCCGGTAGTGAAGAAAACATGCGCCCGGATTATATCGACGAAGGAACATGGGAACGTCATAAATCCTATATCAATAACAATACTGCATACCGCGATGCCAAAGGTACACTGAGTTACTACGATATAAACTGCGTATCCATGTATAACCCGGCTACTTATTACTACGCTAATTTCCCGGTTTATATGTTCTCGCTGGCTGAAACAGAATTGCTCCTGGCAGAGTAGCTGCCAGAAACTATGCTTCAACCGGTAAAACAGCCGGTGAACATATATATATATGCTATGACTATGACATTCAACAGACTTATGGTATTATATAAACTCCCTGTCAGTATCGTGCGACAGATTATCCGCGTTATTTCCCGAAAACCATCTGCCGAAATTGTTCAGACATATGGAGATTTCTGAAAGCAGAATACCAGAAAGCTAAAACATTGGATGATCAGATAGAAATTATCATGCAGAAGTATATCCACCTGAATCTGATGGCTCCTAACGAATGCTGGACAGAGTTGCGCAGAACCCGCCATCCGAAACTGGAACCGGTTAACTTCCCGCCGTATTTCACAAATATCAAACCGCAGGTTGAACGTATAAAATATCAGGATTCCGAAGAATTGAACAATACAGAGAACTTTGCTAAAGTAAAAGCAGAGAACAACTATTCTTCGCCCATTTATTATGTACCACAAGACAAAAGATCTGAATCTTACTATCGAGACACATTTCATCGAGATAGAAAAAAGAGTAATAGGGAGTTGAAAAGAGGAGAGCTCGCCATATGGCGGGCTTCTGTTTTTTTGGATACTTCCTCTTCTGCGACACCAGCATATTTTTCTGTACTGCATGGGGATACCCTACATGCTTCTTAAAGGTACTGGAAATAAATCGGATCAGAATACCTCGAGACGATAGGCAACCTCCGCTATAGGACAACAAGACTCATCTGATAACAAAAGCTTAGCCCGGTCTATTTTAAAGGAAACAATATAATCGTTCGGGGTCATTCCTGTAACCATCTTAATCTGGTTGAACAAACTGGTCCTCCCCATTCCCATACATTTAGCCCAGCGGGCTATATCGAATTCCGGATCTTCCAGATGCTCTTCCAAAACACGGGTAGCCGTATCCAACATTTTTCCTACGTTAGTTGCCAATAGCGGCACGTAATCCTGTTCCTCTTCTGCTTGATATACCTTGACAAAATACGTTTACTGTTTCTTACCAGAGAATTACATCTATGCTGAAGTAAATCCATAAAAAGGTTTGACCACATAATCGTCAGCACCGGAACGAATACTTTGAATCTGTTGTTCCGGAGATGGCTGGTAAGTCATCAGAATAACAGGAATATGTAATGTATCTACATGCGCCTTAATCATCCGGCAACAATTCTATCCGGAACCGTCCACCATATCGATCTCACTCAAAATAATATCCGGGAGTTCTCTCAATGCGATCAAATAACCCTCCTTTGTATCCTCCGCTTCAATCAAACGATAGGCAAACGAAAATGTCTCTTTCAGCGAAGCCCTTATCTCGCTGTCACTGTCTATTATCAACATCGTATAAAGAGTGTTATCTTCTGTTCCAATTACCTCTTCCACAGGCGATTCCGCATCGTAGACAGGATTTCCGAAACTAAACGCAACGTCTTCCTGTTTCCTCTCTGTTGAACGTCTGTAACCGGGTAATTAACCCTGCAAATAAACAACCTGCTTCAATACTTTCCCGATTCGGTTTTACCGGCTACAACTGCCGCATCAGCAACAATATTATTCAATATAGCAATAATTACAGTCAGAGGTTTTCTGAACTCATTGGAAATATTAGTTAGGAACTGCTGATTATCCCGGTTCAATTTATCCATTTGCTCCACCTCCCTCTTTTTCATCTCCAGGGAAAGCATCAGTCGAGTCTTTGTTTTATTGAACCAAACCAGCCTGGCTATAATAGAAATCGTTACACAAACATACAGTAATATCATTGGCCACGAAAGCCAGAACGGATACATAATTATAATTTCCAGCAAAACTTCATTCTGAGGATTATCCAGCTCGCGGACAATCAGATTATACCTACCGGGGCGCAGAAGAATAAGTAATCGTCCTGTTGAAGTCGTTATCCACAGTTCATCCAGACCTTCCATCTTATATTCATATTGTCCGTAATTAGAAAGCAGATAGTTACTTGTCGAAAAGGTAAGACTAATCGTATTCAGGTTATAAGGCAGTTTTATTTTTCGGGAAAAGGCGATATCCTGTTGAAGAAAATCCGAATTCGCAGGTGTCAACAATTGATTATTCACAGAGATCGAAGAGAAAACAAAGAGTAATTCCTACCCGGACGATTTAGATTCTGCTCATTAAAAGAAAATAATCCGCATATGGTACCCATAAACATTCCGGTCCATCGGTGAGACATAAATGCCACAATCACCACTGAGAGAAAGGCAAGATTACTTCTTAAAGGAATATGAAAGAAAGAGGTTTCTTTTACCGACATGTCCAAAATAGAAACACCTTTGTCTGTTGTTACGATCAGGTTCCTGTAAAACGAGCGGGTTACACTATAACATACATCACTCAGTAAAAATGATCCTGTTCCCTATAAGATGAAAAATCATTCTTTTCCTCATTATATAATAAAAGTCCGGAATTCAGGGTAGACATGAATAAACCATTCCTGGAATCACCACAAATCAATTAACGGCACTGGGAATACGACTTCCTTTTTTGCCATCTCCATGAGAGAGATTACCTTTTGCGATTTCAGATCTACAGAAAACAATCCTTCTTCCAGTGAAGACACCCATAAGCGGTCCTTGTCATCAATATATACGGTACGAATATTTCCGGAACATTTTGTTGCAGCAACGAATCATCCAACAAATAAGAGGTATGCAGATTTTCCCTGTCAAGTTTAAAAATACCCTGGGTAGACGGTAACACCAGCATATCCCGATAAGGAACAATATCTTCTATTGTCAGCTGAAGCCGAATCGAAAAACGAAAATCGATCTGCTTGATACGGCCTGTTTTCCTGTCAAGCACATAAAGTCCATTTTATAGACGCTGATAAACAGGTTATCCGTCTGCTCATCATACCACAGTGCACGAATCTTATTATCCGGCAATCGGTGGGTAGTCTTGGTGATATGCCGGATTACTTCCCTGTTCTTATTCAGGACGTTTATACCACTGCCCTCAGATGCTACATACAAATTACCTTCTTTATCTTCAGCCATAGAACCGATAACAGTTCCATGCAGACGATCCTCAACTTTTTCGTCGCTATAAAACATTTGAAATCATCAAATCTATATTTCCATACCGGATATCACCATAATAGGTCCAATCCATAAATTTCCTTGCCGATCAGTAAATAATGCAGTAATCGAAGTTTCCGCCATATACGGCTGGTTACTCATTATTTCCGGAATACCATTTGTTTTCATTTCTATCCTATAAAGACCTGCCAAAGTTCCCACCCATATTATCCCCGTGTATCCTCAGTAAAGCAATGGATATAGGGAATGAAAGAACCTCCCGAGTCATTAAAACGATAGATTCACCATTTAGTGAAACAACAGCAGCTAAACCTGATTTAGCCGACAGCCACAAACGAGATTCGAGTCCAGGACCTGAGTAGTTATGTTCTCTTTCTGAAACAGGTGGTTATAATCCGTTTTCCGTCAGATCAACTTTCAATACACCGGTAGTCGTCCCTATCAAAACTGATTATCACCAATCGGAGTTATGAGAGTAAAAACATATCTTTCATCAGAAAACAAAACCTCTTTTTCTCCCGACCGGATATTACATCTATAAAGTGAATGTCCTTCAACAGTATAAAGCTGATTATCCGAATAACAAATAGCCGTTCTGTAATCTCCGGCATGAAGGTTGCCTTATCTGTAAATCAATACAGATTTATATTGTTTTCTGCCAAAAGATATAGTGTAGAATCATTTCCACAGAAATTATGAATATTGGCATCTTCAAGAGACGGAAATATTCAGACAAACGAATTACTTTTAGTAGATATGCCATCATAACAATTTACAGCATTATTACCGAGGCCATATTCTCCCAGCCGATCCTGCCATATTGCTATAGAGGAAGGCTGAGACAATCCGTCTTTACACCCAAAGACCGAAATAGATTTCGTCTCCCCATATAGTAACAGAGAATAAGAGAAGCATAAAAGTCCAAATAGCCAAACGGATTCTATCCATCAAATCTGCTTAATATTAATACAGCGAACAAGTTAACAAAGCTCCATTCCATCATCTCTCCCACTTCTAATAACATCAAATCCTCTGAAGCCAAGCATTATATATTATTTAACGAACATAGTTCTAGCAGAACGCATGTCCCAAAATGGAAAATAATGAAATATAATAGATAAATAGTTGTATTTATCACCCAACTGGGTTCGAATATTAAATTTTAAGCCATGATATGAATGGATTTAAACGTATTTTTAAATAATCTTATTATATTTAGTGTATTCATTTGTACATAGTTCTG
>SCPP01000743.1_pt1 | contig 15069 bp, 27 predicted proteins | sample 6106811 | NCBI WGS metagenome assembly SCPP01 (sample SAMN10720449, study PRJNA508395) | human gut metagenome | isolation source: Participant 2 stool, 15 month | host: Homo sapiens | collected 2018
AAAGGGTAAAAAGACATTCCACAGAGTTGTTACAAAATAAGACAAAATTTAAAGCGTTCACATTTGAAGTGAACGCTTATTTTTAAATTTTATAATTCCGAAGTGCTTGAAAGTATTGAGAAATCAATATTGCAACGATAAACACAGGTGCAACGTATTTAATCATAATATCGAAAAGCTTTTGACGTTTGAATGCTGATGATATGCGTACTTCATCGTGTATTGAGTTGGCGCCGATAACGTATGCGACAAATATACAGGTAAGCAATGCGCATATAGGCATAAGTATTGAATTTGTGGCAAAGTCCATCATATCAAGAATTGTCATACCGCCTAAAGTCGCTTTATCCCAGACATTGTATCCTAAAATCGGCGGTATACCAAATAAGAAAGAACCGATACCTGCACAGATTGTTGTCTTATTTCTGTCCCAACCGAAACGGTCACAAAGCGAAGAAACGATAGCCTCCATAATTGAAATGGAAAGTAAGTGCGGCAAAGCAGAACAAGTATGAAGAATACACTTCCTATAACCGTTGCCATACCCATGCTTTCAAATACCTTTGGCAATGTCACAAACATAAGGCTTGGACCTTTGCCCAAAGCACTTTGGTCACCGCCAAAGCAAATACCGCCGGAACAATCATAAGACCTGCCAATATAGCGATAGCTGTATCGAAAAGTTCAATTCTGCCTACATTCTTTTCAAGGTTACTGTCTTTAGGCAAGTATGAGCCGTATGCAATCATAATACCCATCGCAAGCGATAGTGAGTAGAACATTTGTCCCATTGCGGCAAGCACACCTTGAATTGAAAAGTTTGAAAAGTCGGGAACGAAGAAATACTTAACACCCATCATAGCACCCGGAAGTGTAATTGGTATACCGCAACGATTATTGCAAGTACAATAAGTACCGGCATAAGTATTGTACTGAACTTTTCAACGCCTTTTGAACACCTCTTAAAATTACAAAGTCGTAATTGCCGAGAATATAAACTGATAAATAAGAAGTCTTTGCGGTGATGCAAGCATATCAGTAAAGAAATTGTCTTGTGCCAAAGCTGATGATTGCCTGTTACATATTTTGTTGCATATTCGATAACCAACCGCCGATTACGTTGTAGTAAGGTTGAATAATCATGGGAATAAGCGTTGCGATAATTCCGATAAATCCCATTTTACTAAGTTCGCGGAATGCACAAAGTCCGCTTTTACCGGTTTACGTCCGATTGCGTTTCGGCAATCATAAGTGAAAAACCGAATGTTACGACAAGAAGTATGTAGAATAATAAGAATATACCTCCGCCGTATTTTGCGGCGAGGTAAGGAAACATAAATATTACCCAATCCTACCGCACTTCCTGCCGCAGCAAGAACAAATCCGAATCCGCCTGAAAACGTGCTTCTTTTGTTGTTCATAAGAAAATACCTCTCTTGATTTTATAATAATGAATTTATTATACTATATCGCAAACAATTTGTAAAATACTTTTTGATAAATGTCAGATATTTTGTGAATATTGCTGTAACATAGTATGTAAGTTGCAGACAAAACAGTGATTGAAATTTAATACATAATATGATATAATAAAATAAGTATGTATGAAAGAGCAGGTGAGTACTTTGGAAAAGGTGCAAATATCCTTTTATCATTGATGCAGTTAAATATCGGAGGCGCGGAAACACGTTGTTGAACTTGCAAAAGAGCTTAAAAGAAAGGCTTTAATGTAATTGTCACTTCAAACGGCGGTGTTTATGTAAAGGAACTCGAGGACGCTGGAATAAAGCATTATGCAGTACCTTTGCAGAATAAAAATCCTTTGAATATGCTGAAATCGGCACGACTTTTGAAGAAGATAATTAAAGACGAAAAAATAGACATAGTTCATTCTCACGCAAGAATCCCTTCTTTATATTGGGAAAACTTCACAAGAGAATGAAGTTTCCGTTTGTGACAACGGCACATTGGGTATTTAATACAGGCTACGGTCTTAAATATATAACCGATTGGGGTGAAAAGACTGTTGCGGTGTCGGAGGATATAAAGACCTGCTTAATGGACAACTATCACATACCGGCAGGTGATATAAATGTTACGATAAACGGTATTGATACTGAAAAGTTTTCACCTAAAACAGATTGTGAAGATATAAAAAGGAACTCGGTATAAAAGATGACGATACGGTTATAACTTATGTAAGCCGTTTGGACGAATCAAGAAGCCTTGTTGCAAAGCAGCTTATCGAAGCAGTTCGAAATCGACAAAGCGGTTAATAATTTAAAAGTTATAGTTGTCGGTGCAGGCGATGATTATGATAATGTAAAACTATGGCTGACAGCGTAAACCAAAAGTTGGGTCGTGATGTCATTGTACTTACAGGTGCAAGAACAGATATAAATAAACTTATTGCACCGTGTAAATTGTTTGTAGGTGTGAGCCGTGCGGCTCTTGAGGCAATGGCGGCGGACAAGCCTGTTATAATTGCAGGTAATGAGGGATATATCGGATTGTTTGACGAAAGCAAACTTGCGGTCGGCATTGATACCAACTTCTGTTGCCGCGGTTGTGAAATGTCGAACAGTGAGCTTATAAAACGTGATGTACTTAAATTCTTCAATCTTGACGAAAATAAGCAGAAAGAACTCGGCGAATACGGCAGAGAACTTATTAGAAAGAATATTCCGTAACTCGTATGGCTGATGACAGTATAAAGGTTTATGACTGGGCATTGCAGAAAAACAAAGAAATTCTTATATCAGGTTATTACGGCTTTAAAACAGCGGTGATGACGCACTTTGCAGGCGATTATAAAATGATTTAAAAACAGTATAAGGAAAGTCCGAACATAGTTGTTTTAAGTGCAAACCCTGCCGAAACAATGGAATATTACAAGGTTAAATCTATAAATCGATTGAATGCTAAAGATTGCCAAACATATGAAAAGGCAGATATGCTTATTTCGGGCGGCGGTACACTGATACAGGACAGAACAAGTACAAAATCACTTTGGTATTATCTTACGGTTATCGCAATGGCAAAAGAAAAATATGAAAGTTATGCTTTATTCAAACGGTATAGGTCCGCTTGAAAGAAAGGGCAATATCAAGAAAACCAAGAAAATACTTGATAAAGTTGACCTTATAACATTGCGTGATGAACGTTCATATAAAACGTTGCATGAAATCGGTATTGAAAACAAAAATGTAAAGGTTACAGCCGATCCTGCACTTGATTTATATTGCAGACGAAAGCTCGGAAAGCTATTTTGAAAAATGAGGGTGTTCCAGTGATAAAAACTGCTCGGAGTGTCGGTAAGAAGTGGCAGAACAGGCGGTGACTTTGAAACTCAAATTGCGAACGCTTGTGACTACGCATACGAAAAATACGGCTACTATACGGTATTTCTTCCTATGCAGTCAAGTCGTGACACAGCTATAATGCAGAACATAAAACGCAAAATGAAACATGAATCGGCAATTATTAAGAAACGTTATTCCGTTGAGGGAATGCTTTCAATTATTAAATGTTTTGATATATTGTCGGTATGCGACTTCATACATTAATTTATGCGGCGATAAATTCAGTACCGCTTATCGGCCTGGTGTATGACCCTAAGATAAACAACTTTATGGAATATACACATCAAAGACACTACGTTGACGTAAATGAAGTAACAGATGAAAATTTAAAAGAAAATGCTTGATGAATGTGTGGCAAATTACGACACGATAAAGCAGGATTTAAAAGAAAATTACAGCCATTTAAAGAAAAAGCAAAGCTTAACGGCAAATATGCGATTGAGCTTTATGAAAAGGGAGTGTGACGCTGTGAAAGGAAAAACTTCCGGACAGAAAAATGCTCTGACGGCAGGCTTTATGGCAATGGCAACGCTTTTGTCAAAGGTACTCGGACTTGTAAGAGATTCGCTTTTAACAGCATATTTCGGTTCCGGCTTGAGTCGGACGCATTTTAACCGCGTCAACTATTCCTACAACGTTGTTTGATGTCATAATCGGCGGAGTTATATCTGCGGCATTTATACCTGTTTTCAACGATATAATGTCGAAAAAGGCAAAGACGAGGCGATGAAATTTGTCAATAAGTTCGTAACGCTTATTGTCTGTATAACCTTATTTATCGTTGTGGGCGGAATAATTTTCAGAGATGTACTTGTGAACATACAAGCACAGAATTATACAGCTGACAAGCACAATCTTGCGGCACAGCTTACCGCGATAATGTTCCCGATGGTAATATTTACGGGACTGGCGTTTTCGTTTGTCGGATTGTTGCAGTCATTCGGCGAAGTACAATATTCCGTCAATAATAAGCCTTGTATCGAATTTGGCTATTATACTTTATTATGTGGTATTCGGCAAGAAGTTCGGTATTTACGGCTTGTCGGTAACAATGGTTATTGCATGGAGCTTGCAGTTTATAATACTGATACCTTGGATAAAAATTCGGAGTAAAGTACAGACCTGATTTTAGTTTAAAGATCCATATATAAAGCAAATGCTTTGCTTGCCGGACCTATCTTATATCCACTTGGGTTACAACCGCTTTATTCAATAGTCAATCAAAGATTTGCGTCAAATATCGATTCTGCGGTAACATATATTCAGCAGTCGAACAGACTGTATATAATCGTTGTCGGAGTATTCAGTTTTGTGGTTACAAACTTATTCCCAAAACTTGCACGATGCGGTTGCGGACGGAAACGACAATGAGGCGAAAAACTTACAGTAAGCTCAATGCGTGCGATTGTGCTTGTAATAGCACCGCTTATGGCAGGATTTATAGTTCTTTCAAAACCGATTGCGTCTGTTATTTACGGTTTACGGCAAAATGGGTGCAGAGGACGTTGAGGCAATAAGTACATTGCTTAAATTCTATTCTGTCGGTATGCTTGGACTTGGACTTAATGAGATTTTGTCAAAAGCATTTTCTCGCTGCAGGACAGCAGAACGCCTATGAAAACTCGGTTATAAGTATGGTTATAAATATTTTGCTTGCGTATGTACTGTATAATGTAATGGCAACTAACGGACTTGCACTTGCGGCGGCAGGCGGTTCAATCGTGAATGCGGTTTTGAACTGGTTCTGTATGCACAGAAAGTATCCCGATATGATAAAAGGCAGAGATATTTTTGAATATGATAAAAGCCGTTATATCGGCGGCTGTTATGGGAGTAGGCGTATTCTTCGTTTACGGATTTGTAGGTGCAAGATTTGACGGTGTTGTAGGAAATATCCTCACTTGCGGTATATGCGGTGTGACAGGAGTTATAATATACGGTATTATGATTTTGTTACGGGCGAGGACGATATAAAAGTATTATAAAAAGAAAGGTGAGAAGATGAATAGTTTTATACTGTCTTCAATAGCGGCATTTTGTCACAGTTTTGCAAATGCGTTCAGAAAAAGGACTTTACAAATTGCATGAAGATATATAACGGAATATCAGGTTCTTGGAAAAACAGTTCTGTTATGACTTGGATCAGAAATATAGGTCAAAACGAGTCAAACAGTGTTGCGGTAAGAATTGTCAGATGTCCGTTTACGTTTTAACTTTATAAAAAGAAATCGGAAAATTTGTGGAAAGCAACATAAAAAACAGTTTATATGTCATTGGGCGAGTATATATACAGAATTTTATGGCGGTGAATACACGTTTTCGGTATAATGATTCTTGCAACGGTTGTATGTTACAGTATTGTAGGTATGCACCTGTCGAAAATTGCTTTGATTGTCGGTGTTATCGGCGCGATTATGAGTGTGTTTAACTTCAATCTTATGTCGTTTTTAAATCCGAGTAAGGTCGTAAGTGTAATCAAAGTGCGGCGGGATTTAAAAATCTTGATTTTGAATTTTACGATGAAAGTATACAAACGGCAAGCTAAGACTTGTACTTGCACTTTTGTGCGGTATTATTGTCGGAGTGGTAATGAGCGTTTCAAAGCTACGGCGGCAATACCTTTTGCTCTGTTCGGTATGGTGCTTGTTATGTATGCACCGATTACGGGTGTGTATGCGGCGGTATTTTTAGCACCTTTATGACCCGTGATACTTGCCGGTATATGTTTGTGGACGGCTTTGTCACTTGTTATTAAATCGCTTTCGGACGAAAACTTCAAGTGGAAGTTTGACGGCGTGGGTATGTGTATATTACTTCTTTGGGGTATTGCTTGTATCGTCACTTGCATCATTCGCAAGAATGGAAGTCTTAAAAGTATGAGGCGATGTATCTTGTATTCCTAATATTCTACTTTGTTGTAGTAGAATACGTTAAGAAAGGAACTTTACGGATTGTTTAAGATATTTGTTATATAGACTTGTTGCACGGTGTAATGCAGTACGCATTCGGTTGGACAACTTCAAATGCGTGGATTGATGAAGAAATGTTTGAAGACGCAACAATGCGTGTATATTCAACACTCGGCAATCCGAACGTACTGGGCGAATACTTGCTTTTGGTACTTCCTGTAGCGGCGGTATATATGCTTAAAACAAGTGGAAAGAACTTTCAAAATGGGCGTACGGATTAATGTTCCTTGTGCTTGCGTTGTGTCTGGTAATTACACAGTCAAGAGGCTGTTGGATCGGCTTTATGCTGAGCGTAGTTATATTCGTAACATTCTATGAAGGAAAATGGTGGGGATTTATACCGATTGTGTTGTGTATATTGCCGTTTATCATACCGCAGACTATTGTTGACCGTATAATGAGTGTCGGCAATATGGAGGACTCGTCAACATCGTATCGTGTATATATATTTGGATGGGTACGCTCGGAATGATGAAACATTATTGGCTCGGCGGTATAGGTATGGGTGAGGCGGCATTTTCACAGGTATATCCTTTCTTCTCATACAACGCTATCATAGCACCTCATTCACATAACTTGTTCTTACAACTTCTTGTTGAGGCAGGCATAAGCGGACTGGGAGTGTTCTTGGTAATGCAAATTGTATTTGTAAAGAAAATGTCTGATGTATACAGAATGGATGATAAAAGAGCATGGACTCAATGCTTGCATTGGCTTTGGGCAGCGGTGTAATAAGTTTTGGCACAGAGTATGTTTGACTATACATTCTACAACTACAGAGTAATGGCAGTATTCTTTATGGTGTTAGGTTTGGGTTTAGCGTTGAAACACTTAAAACGACTTACTAAAATTGCCCTCAGCACCACTTTGCTTGGGAAATACCTATGTACGGTACCGCGAGCCGCAAAGCTGCACTGTGAACAATTTTAAATCAGTTTGGAATTTCTGTGAAAGGAGTAATCTATGAAAAAATAAAAGTAATAGAAGTGTCCTCGGATACAAACATAGGCGGTGCGGGAAAATGTCTTCTTACACTGCTTGAAAATTTTGATTACAACACATTTGACGTAAAAGTAGTTCTTCCGAAAACAGCCTTTTAAAACCGCATATTGACAAGATGAATATACCTGTAATCGAGGTTGACGGAATTGCGGATAAGTCGCTTGATTTTGCGGCGGTAAAGAAACTTAGAATGATATTTAAACGTGAAAGACCGGATATTGTTCATACTCATGCAAGTATGTCAGCAAGAATTGCGGCAAAACAAGCGGGTGCAAGGTTGTTTATACGCGTCACAGCGTATTTGAACCGTCAAAGAAAATATCGAGAGGTATAGGCAAGGTTATAAACGGAATGATTAACAATCATTATGCGGACAGTATTATTGCCGTTGCAGAGGCGGCAAAGGACAACCTTACTGATACGGGTGTTAAGGAAAGCAAGATAAAAGTCATTTTAAACGGCGTTGACGGACTTACACCTGTTTCGACAGACGAAAAACGAATTATAAAAGAACGCTTCAATCTTCCCGACGGATATAAAGCGGTGTCAATCGTTGCACGTCTTGAGGATATAAAAGGTCACGATTATTTTATCGAGGCGGCGGACAGACTTTTGCAAAAGGAATAAAAGCAAGATTTTATATTGCCGGTACAGGTTCATATGAAAATCACTTAAAAGTTAAAAATATGAACAGACAGGAACAGATTATATTTACAGGTTTTATATCTGATGTAGATAAACTTATGAGTATAACCGACGTTCAGGCGAATGCATCATTCGGTACAGAGGCTACATCGCTTGCTTTACTTGAAGGTATGAGTCTTGGAATACCGGCAGTCGTTTCGGATTTCGGAGGTAATCCGGGGTTATAAAGAACGGACAAAACGGATATATCGTTCCGAAACAAAATTCAAAGGCTTTGGCTGATAATCTTGAAATATTGCTTACAGACCAAAACTTTACGATTATATGTCGCAAGGTGCTAAAAAGATATTCAAAAGACTTTTACGGCACAGGCGATGACGAAACAAACAGAACAAGTATATCTTGATTTGATGAAATAAGGAGGATAAATAAATGTCAGAGAAGAAAGCAAAATTCACTGCGATAGACGCAATAATAATCTTGGTTATACTTGCGGTTATCGTTGTTGGTGCAATTAAAATTCTTCCGTCGTTTACAAGCGGAAGTGAAAAGAAAAGGTTGATTTTACAGTTATGGTTCAAAACAAAGACGAGGACTTTGCAAATGCAATCACGATAGGTGATGACGTAACAATCAGCCTTACGGAAAAGACGGCGGAGTTGTGAAATGTTGAGTCAAAACCGGCTGTAACTATGGTTTACAACAGTATTGACGGTACTTACTCAAACGAAGTTATAGAAGGTAAATATGACGTGTATGTGACGATTGAGGCTGATACGGATGTTTCTGATCTTGCTATAAAGGCAGGAGGTACGGCAGTTAAAGTCGGCGCGGAAATACCTGTAAGAGGTAAAGGCTATGCGTCAACAGGCTATGTTATAGGAATAGATGACTAAAGGAGGTATGTATCGTGGATAAGAACGGAAAAATCGGCGGAAAAGTAAGCATTATTGATATTCTTGTTGTTGTGCTTGTAGTTGCTGTAATAGTGGGATTGTGGCAAGATACGGCAGCAGTGTTACGGGTGCGGTTAAATCGAATAAACAGTTTGAATATGTACTTAAAGTTGAAAGCGTAAGACAGTATACTGTTGACGCACTTGAGAAAAAGGCAAGGTTACAGATAAAAAGTCTGAAAAAGACTTGGGCGAAATTGTTGATGTACAGGTTGAAAATGCAACATTGCAGTCAACAACAGCGTCGGGTGAACTTAAAACCCTGAATTGCCCGGAAGATATACTTGCTATGTGACAATCAGAGCAACAGGCAAGGAATCGGACGATAACTATATCCTTGAGGACAGTACGGAATTGTCCGTCGGAAGAAATGTAGATTTGTATTCAAAGTATGTTAAAACTTCTGGCGACATAAAGAGCGTAAAAGTTGTTGAATAAAACACTGTTTTAGATGAGTATGTTTTGGACATACTCATTTTATTGCGGAATATAATAAAAGGAGGTAACATAGTATATTTTAAGAGAGGAATGGTGGATTATGAACAGATTAGAGAGAATGTTAAAGGATTTTGATGAAAATCAGTTAAGAGAGATAAATAAATTTTAAATTCGGCAGACGGAAGAAGATTAAAGAGTCACATCAATTCAACAGACAAGGATAAATTATTGCAGGAATTTTCGAAACTTGACCCAAATGAAGTAAAAAAGAATATCGGGACTCAGTACGGCTGATTTAATGAAGATTATGAAAAATTATAAGAGGTGAGTGAAATGGCAGACGCAATGGATACACTCAAAAATATATTGGGTGATGACGCGGAAGACAAAATTAAAACTGTAATGAACTCACTTTCTTCTGCGGATAATACATCGGAGGGAATTGACAGTTCAAACGGTTTAAATCAAATTATGCAGATAAAAAATATTATGGACAGTATGGCGGTGAACAAAACGATCCGAGAACAAATTTACTCCTTTCGTTAAAGCCGTATATGCGTGAGGGCAGAAAACATTCTATTGATTCGGCGGTAAGGCTTTGGGGCTTACAAACGTAACAAAATGCTGAAGAAATAATATGATTTTGGAGGTGGCGAGATGTATAGGACGTATAGCTATAATGATATGCCGATTCCGGTACAACGACGTAATGAGGATATGAGGAAACCTATGCCGCCACCCAAAAAGAAATAGAATGTAAAGAGGAGAAAATTGAGAAAAAATGTGACAAACCCGACAACGGCGGAATTTTAAGCGGTTTGGGTACTGACGATTTAATACTTATTGTGGTTGCATTGGTATTGCTATTGACGATTGCGACGACAAACTTCTTTGATAGCACTTTGCGTATATTTTATCGGAGTGGTTTTAGTATAAATTACTAAAATTAGAAAATACTAAAGAAAAAGGAGGCGAGGGCAAAATTGCTTTATGAACCTAAATTTTATAAATGCGGTGTATGTGACGCGATATTGAGTCGATAACACCGCATTGCTGTGATGATTTGACTTGCTGCGGAAAGCCTATGGAATTATTAAAGGCGAATGAATTGATTGCTCTGGAAGAAAACATTTGCCGATAGTCAAAAGGGAGGAATAACAACCGTATGCGTGGGGCGTGTGCTTCATCCGATGAGTAAGGAACACAGCATACAGTGGATAGAAGTAAAGAGTAAATATCTTGAACAGCGTATCACGTTGAAAAAGGTGACGATCCGATTGCAACGTTTGAAGTACCGGAAAATGTGCCTGTTACGGTGTATTCATATTGCAATTTACACGGACTTTGGAAAACTATGTCGTAGAATGTTGCATTATGATTACAAACAATGTCTGAAACGCTTACATTTTTACAACATTCAAAAATGTTTGATTTACCAAAATTTTTATTGTATAATTATATTGTAGGAAAACACAAGATAAAAGGGTAAAATTAATAAAGCGGGTGTTCATTCAGAACACCCGCTTTGTCGTAAAGAGAAGATATTTTTAAGCCGATAGATTAAATGTTATTACTTGACAATTACGATTTCAGAAACTATATCATCATAAATTTTATGAAGATTCTGTTATTTTCGTCTGAATCGAAGTTTTGAATATCGCTGATTTCAGCAACTGTAATTGGATTTTTGATTTTGTTGTATCCACGCTGTAAACAGGTGTTTCAGCTGGGATAGTGTAGTTTACCGTATTTGAATTATTTACAGATACGTTTACGGAATTTGAAAATTTCTTTGTAACCTTGCCGTATACTATTTCAAGTTTGTCGGTTGGGTTTAGTGTAAATTCGTTATTCTTTGCGGTTATATCAAGTAATCTAATACTTACGATTTCACCTTTGAGTTGGTTTTGTATTGAATGATGTCGCCCTCTTGCAGCTTTCTGTCACCGTTTACAAGGATATTTTCGCTTTCTGCGTAAATTGATACTTCCTTGCCGTCTACAAGTGCTACAAGCATATCTGTTTGTTCATCATCATTATTTGTTGCTTTCACAATATCTTTAACAACTGCGATTGAAGAATCGGCTGCTGCGTTAATTTGTGAATTTGTAACAATATAACTTTGCGGTATAGTTTTCAGACATATCATAAACTGACGCATTGTATGTCTGACCGTCCTCAAACATAGCGATATTTCTTATTGCATAATCATCTGTATTTTCTGTAATATCGAATATAACCGTATTGTCATCAACTCTTACATTGCCTACTTTTGAAAGAGTTTTTGAAAATTTTGCGTTTGTAAGGTCATAGTTCTTGTGAACTTGTCAGTGTTTACCGCACCGCTTTCGCTGTTATCAACGGCAGTGTTTATGGCAGTGATTTTGTTGTCTGCATTTGTGCTGTAAGTTACAAGCTGACTTGCTGTTACATCTTCAGATGTGTTTAGTGAATTTACAACGTCAAGTGCTTTAACATTGCTTTTACCGTTGAATTTTATCTTGTTGTTTGCGTCAAGAGTTACTTCTTTTCCGTCCTTTGTGAAAGTTTGAATGACGCTTTTCTGTGTTCTTTGTATAGTATGCTTTCATCAAATAAGCATAGTTTGAACTTAGAGTTGTTGAACCGTCAAGTGCTGCGATTTTGCCGTCTATATCAAGATAGAATACACCCTCACTGCCGATGTCGATTGAATCGGTGTAGTTTGCCGCAACTTTGTATTTTGTACCATTGATAAGAACACCCTTACTGTCTTTACCGGTTACTTTGCCCTCAACGGTTTTGTTTGTAACTTCAACTTCGTAAAGCTCTTTGTCAAGACTTGCCGCAACTGAAAGTACATCATATTCCGCAAGATCTGAAACGCTTATTTCTTCAAGACCTTTTGTAATTCTGAAGTCAACAGTATCATCAAGCTTTAACACCTTTTGAGAATACTTATCAACAATTTTACCTGTTGAAGAAACGCTGTCTACAACGATGTTTTCATAATTTTACGAAAACAATATCGTATTTACCGTTCTTGTTTGAGTCAAGAGTGTGTAATGTTACCCGACTTATCTGTAAGGTCAATCAAGTTTTTGTCCATAGCCTGATACTTACCGTTATAAATAAGTGTGTGCGTCTGATGAAATTTCGGCGGTATTTGTCTTTGAAGTGTTTTCATCTTTGAAATATTCAATGGCTGTGTTGCCGTTCTTTGTTGTAAGTTTTGAGAATAGCTCTGATGAGATTGTCAAATCATTGTTTTGATTTTGAATAGGCATTGCAAGAATAACCGATTCATCGTTTTTACCCTCGTTTTTCACATAGTAAGTTACGTTGTAACCTAATAGATTATTCATATTGTAGGCTGTTTCGTAAGTTTTGTTGTCAATTTTGATTTGTCCCTTTGCAAGTGATGATGAACCCGTAAGGGAAGTGTTTTCTATTGCTGTGATACGACCTGTATCTTTTGTGACTTTTAACTTGTCTTTTAAAAGTGTTTTTCCGTAATTTCATATTTGCCGTCAGAACCGAAACCTGTTTGTTCCATTAGTTTTGATTCAAGTGCGTTTGTTGTAAGGTATGCAACGTTACCTCTTGAAATTTTGTCTGAATATGAGCCTTGAACATTCTTTGCAAGACCGTTTGAAGTACCAGTTTTCATATATCCGTGAGGATAACCGCCGTTTTCTTCGGCTGATACCGTATAACCTGTTGCACGAACCATTATAGTCATTGCCTCTGCATATGAAATAGGTGCGTTAGGTCTGAAATTACCGTCACCGTCACCCTCGATAATGCCTTGAGATACTGCAAGGTTTATATAGCCGTTAGCCCAGTGTTCGGCTGAAACGTCGTCAAACATAGTCTGACCTTTGAAGATTCTGCCGCATCTTCGAGTCCAAGTGCGTGTATTGCCATTTTGGCAACTTCAGAACGAATGATAGTATCATCAAGTCTGTAAGCACCGTTTTCGTCACCGACCATAATGTTAAGTGCCGAAAGAATTTGTACAGGCTCTTCGTAACGTGTACCTTGTACGTCAGCCGGAATAGCCGCCATACTTACAGGAACACAGGAAAGAACTGTACTTGTCGCAACTGCGACAGATAAAATCTGCTTTTAAATTGTTCATTTAAAAATTACCTCCTTTGGGGTTGCCCCTTATCCTAAATAGCAAATGGGTGAATTGTTATCAACCACAAGTGAGATAATACAGTATAACACAGTAAGTTTCAAGCTGTAATATTTGACAATGTGAAAGGTTTTCGGACTATATTAAAGTAGCAACTGAGTTTTGTTCTCAATAATTAACATTACGAAAGTTAATTTTTTGTTAATTTTTGTTTAAATCGCAAAAGCTATTGCACAAATAAAACTGATATGTTAAAATTGATATATGTAAACCAATGTTATGTTTGGAAAGGAGAAATTATAATGAAAAGTAATAAAACAGCGTCGGCAATATTGCTTGCACTTGCTATGACAACACCTGCATTTGCGGCACCGACAGATACAGATACTACAACAGATACACCTATTGCTACACCTACAGCAGCACCGTCAACATCAACTCGCTTTACTGATATTAACAGTGAAGAATTTGCTTGGGCAAAGTCATATATTAATGATATGGCGGGCAAGGGCTTTATTTCCGGTTATGAGGGACAATACATTCAGACCTGACAATGATGTAACAAGACTTGAGGCATTGTCGCTTTTCGCAAAGAGCAATGGGGTCAAATGATTCTGCCAATACTGAATTATTGGAAATCGCACACGATAAGTTCGACAGTGTTATAAAGAGTACGGCTTAAAGTGGGTACTGATGAAATCGCATATTTGATGTATAAGGGTGCTTTGAAGAAACAGACCTTGATACATACCTAAAGATGATGAAAAAGATACACCGATGAAACGTTATGAGGCTGCTATAATCATAACTAAGGCAATGGGCGGCGAAGAAAAGCACTTTCAGAATTGGGTGTAGTGCTTGATTACACAGACGCACGTGAAGTTCCGTCAAATGCTATTCAGTATGTGTCTTATGCAACAGACGCGGGAATTATGGAAGGTATGGGAGAGGGTCTATTCTCACCTAATACAGCCGTTAAGAGAAGTCAAATGGCAGTTATGCTTTCAAGAACTGTAGACAAGACAAACTATACATTTGAAAAGAATAAGATAACAGCTGTTGATACCGAAAACAAGACAATCACGGCGACAAATTCAAAAGGCAAGGAAACTCAATACACATATACAGACAGTACAGTTATAAAGAGCCTTGGTGACGAAATACAAGCGTCAAGACTTGTTTCGGGTGTTGAGGCAGTGTTCGTGAAGTCGGTAATACACTTGTAAGCGTTGACACCGTATCAAGTGAACCGGACAGAACAATCACAGGCAGATTTGTTAATTCATCTGTTAAATCCGGCGTTGTAAAGATTAAGCCTGATGATTCGGAAGAAACGAAACTTATGAATGTGCGTCAATATATATCGGTAACATATGACGGCTCACCGGCAACTGTAAAGAAGTTTTGCAGACGGTGACGTTGTAACAGTAAATCTTGTAAACGGTAAAATCGCATCTCTTGCAGGCGAATCAAAGACAACTACAATAAGCGGTGCAACAATCGAATATGGAAATCGGTGACGATATTAAAATAACAATCAATACGGAAATGATGCTTACAACGGTAAAACATATGCTG